>OGZV01000252.1_pt1 | contig 58775 bp, 45 predicted proteins | sample 1576861 | NCBI WGS metagenome assembly OGZV01 (sample SAMEA3541501, study PRJEB24748) | human gut metagenome | biome: human gut; feature: human-associated habitat; material: faeces | place: China | collected 2012
GTCGGGCTCATAACCCGAAGGTCGTCGGTTCAAATCCGGCCCCCGCAACCAACACTTCTAAAACAATAAACACCCTTAAGGGTGTTTTTTTGTATCTGTCGTTTGTGAATTTGCCGGGCGTTTACCCGGCCAAAAGATCTACCCGCGCCGCGCCAGCGTCGCCCCGTCAGAGAAATACGCACGAATCCCTGCCAGAATCGACTCCGCCACTTCCTGCTGGAATTTTGCCGTCTTGAGCTTACGCTCCTCTTCCACGTTACTGATAAACGCGGTTTCAACCAGGATGGACGGGATATCCGGCGCCTTGAGTACCGCAAATCCGGCCTGTTCAACGCTGTTCTTGTGCAGCTTATTGATGTTGCCCAGCTTGCCCAGCACCGCTTTACCAAACTTCAGGCTGTCGTTAATGGTCAGCGACTGCACCATATCGAACATGGTGTGGTCAACGTAGCGATCGCCGCTTTTGCTCACGCCACCGATCAGGTCCGAGGCGTTCTGGGTGTCCGCCAGGTATCGCGCGGCGGTACTGGTTGCGCCTTTGGTTGAGAGCGCAAACACCGACGAGCCGCTTGGCTGACGGCTGGTAAACGCATCCGCATGGATCGAGACGAACAAATCTGCGCGCTGCTTCTGCGCTTTCGCCACCCTGACCTTCAGCGGAATAAAGACGTCTTCATTACGCGTCATATAGGCGCGCATGTTGCCTTCTTTATCAATCAGCGCCTTCAGACGACGGGCAATTTGCAGAACCACGTCTTTTTCACGCGTGCGGTATTTCCCCACCGCACCGGAGTCTTCGCCGCCGTGGCCTGGATCGAGCATGATCACAATCGGACGATCGCGCCCTGCTTTCCCCGGCTGCGGACCGCTTTGCGCCGGCGGAACCTGACGCTGCAGATCGCCTTTGTTGTAATCTTCCAGCAGGGCAAGAAGCGGATCCTGAATATCCGTCGCATTGGCCGGGTAGAGATCCATCACCAGGCGCTCTTTGAACGTCGCGACAGGCGCCAGGGCAAACAGCTGCGGCTTCACGTTCTGCTTCAGTTCAAACACCATGCGTACGGTTTGCGGATCGAACTGCCCGACGCGCGCCGATTTAATAAACGGATCGTCGCCGCGGATCTGCGCCGCCATCCCTTTCAGCACGGAGTTGAGGTTAACGCCTTCGAGATCCACCACCACACGTTCCGGGTTGCTGAGGGCAAATTGCTTATATTTCAGCACGCGATTGGATTCGACCGTCACGCGCGTATAGGTCGACGATGGCCAGACGCGCACCGCCACGACCTGACTGGTGGCGGCAAGACCGACCTGACTGACGCTAAGCAACCACATTGCCCCGGCCCCTTTTAACAAACGGCGGCGGCTTATTGCTGAATTGGATCCCGACATGCTTCTCCCGAGCAAGAACACTGACTGATATACAAAATGTCCAGATTGACCGAAAACTTTAACGAATGACGCATAAACTGTCATCTATAAAAGGGTAAACAATCATACGCTAACGCACGGATTACTTATCATTTTCTGTGGGTCGCGGAAAATTTGCGCTTGCACACGCGGCCACAATCGAATAAAAATACAGAAATTACGAATAAACATTCATTAAGGGTTGTGCCATGGTGAAGGAACGTAGAACCGAACTGGTCCAGGGATTCCGCCATTCTGTTCCCTATATCAACGCCCATCGGGGAAAAACGTTTGTCATCATGCTTGGCGGCGAAGCCATTGAGCATGAAAATTTTTCCAGCATCGTCAATGACATTGGCCTGCTGCACAGCCTGGGGATCCGCCTGGTGGTGGTCTATGGCGCGCGCCCGCAGATCGACGCTAACCTGGCCGCTCACCACCACGAGCCGATTTACCACAAGCATACCCGCGTCACGGATGCCAAAACCCTTGAGCTGGTGAAGCAGGCGGCAGGTCTGCTGCAGCTGGATATCACCGCTCGCCTGTCCATGAGCCTGAACAACACGCCGCTGCAGGGCGCGCATATCAACGTCGTGAGCGGCAACTTCATCATTGCCCAGCCGCTCGGCGTGGACGATGGCGTGGATTACTGCCACAGCGGCCGCATTCGTCGTATTGATGAAGAAGCCATTCACCGCCAGCTGGACAGCGGCGCCATCGTCCTGATGGGCCCGGTCGCCGTTTCGGTGACCGGCGAAAGCTTTAACCTCACCTCAGAAGAGATCGCCACGCAGCTGGCGATCAAGCTGAAGGCGGAAAAAATGATTGGGTTCTGCTCCTCCCAGGGCGTCGTGAATGATGAAGGAACGATCGTGCCGGAACTCTTCCCGAATGAAGCCCAGGCCCGCGTGGAGGCGCTGGAAGCCGAAGGCGATTATCACTCCGGCACGGTCCGCTTCCTGCGTGGCGCCGTGAAGGCCTGCCGCAGCGGCGTGCGCCGTAGCCACCTGATCAGCTATCAGGAAGACGGCGCCCTGCTGCAGGAGCTGTTCTCCCGCGACGGTATTGGTACGCAGATTGTCATGGAGAGCGCGGAGCAGATCCGCCGCGCCACCATTAACGACATCGGCGGTATTCTGGAGCTGATCCGCCCGCTGGAACAGCAGGGTATTCTGGTGCGTCGTTCGCGCGAGCAGCTGGAGATGGAAATCGACAAATTCACCATTATTCAGCGCGATAACCTGACCATCGCCTGCGCCGCGCTCTATCCGTTCCCGGAAGAGAAGATCGGTGAAATGGCCTGCGTGGCGGTGCATCCTGATTACCGCAGCTCTTCACGCGGTGAAATGCTGCTTGAGCGCGTGGCGGCACAGGCGCGCCAGATGGGGCTGAGCAAGCTGTTCGTCCTGACGACGCGGAGCATTCACTGGTTCCAGGAGCGCGGGTTCACGCCGGTGGATATTGATTCTCTGCCGGAAACGAAGAAAGAGATGTACAACTATCAGCGCCGTTCAAAAGTGCTGATGGCGGACCTGGGATGATACGACGCCCTCACCGTCCGGCGAGGGCGTTCGTTCAGAGTGACTCAAATATCGCGCCCAGCCCGCTTCGGCGTTCCGTTCGGGTGGCAATCGCCTGCACCAGCACGCGTTCATCGGTATACAGCGACAGGCGCTGACGCGCGCGCGTAATGGCGGTATAGATCAGCTCGCGGGTAATGACGGGGGAAAGCTGCGTGGGCAGGATCAGCGCCGCGTGGTTAAACTCGGAGCCCTGGGATTTATGCACCGTCATCGCCCAGGCGGTTTCATGCTCGGGCAAACGGCTGGGCTGGAAAGACTTCACGCTCCCGTCCGGCATCTGAAACCAGACGCGCAGCCCCTGGCCGCAGTCGAGCGCAATCCCGATATCCCCGTTAAACAACCCCAGCGCGCTGTCGTTGCGTGAAATCATCACCGGCCGCCCTTCATACCAGCGCGAGTGCGGGGTGCGGTTTATTTTACGCTTTTGCACCAGCAGCTGTTCCAGCCTGTCGTTCAGGCCCCGGACACCAAAGGGACCTTCCCTCAGCGCACAGAGCAGCTGATATTCACCAAACGCGGCAATGACCTGCTCCGGCGAACGCTGCTGTTGTACGCCCGTCAGAAAGTGCTGATACCCCTGCAGGGCATCATCCAGCATCGCCTGATACTCTTCCCCGGTCTGCAGCGATTTTTTCTCAATATCCGTAAAGGTGCCGTCAAACACCGCAGTGGTTGTTCGCCGGTCGCCCCGGTTCACGGCCGCCGCAAGCTGGCCGATACCGGAATCGCTGCCGAAGCGGTAGCTTTTCTGCAGCAGACACAGGCTGTCGCGCAGCGCTCCTGCAAGCGAATGGTTTTCAGAGGTGAGCGAGCATCCGGTGAGACGGGCTAATTCCTGAGCGCGTTCTGCGGTATATCCCAGGCTGGCATAGGTGCAGATATCGCCCAGCACAGCCCCCGCCTCCACGGAGGCAAGCTGGTCGCGATCGCCCAGGAAAATAACGCGCGCGTGCGGCGGTAGCGCATCAATCAAACGCGACATCATCGTCAGGTCAATCATCGACGCCTCATCCACCACCAGCACATCCAGGTGCAGGGGATTACCGGCATGGTAGCGCAAACGCTGGCTGCCGGGCTGAGCGCCAAGCAAACGGTGCAGCGTGCTGGCTTCGTTGGGGAAAAGCGCAAGCTGCTCCCCGGTAAGCGGCAGCTTTTGCAGCGCGCCGCCTAACGATTCCGTCAGACGCGCCGCGGCTTTACCGGTGGGGGCCGCCAGGCGAATACGGCACTTTTGCTCACCCGAGAGCTGAATTAGCGCGGCAAGCAGTTTTGCCACGGTGGTCGTTTTCCCGGTGCCCGGTCCGCCTGAAATCACCGAGATCCGACGCGTTAAGGCCACGGCTGCCGCCACTTTCTGCCAGTCTGTCGCCTCGTCAGAGGAAAACAGCGCATCCAGCGTTTGCCGGAGCTGCGTTTCATCACAGGGAAGCGGGGCGTTGGTCTCGCTGAAGAAGCGCGCCACCGTCAGTTCGTTACGCCACAGCCGGTTAAGATACAAACGCTCGCCGACCAGAATCATTGGCGTCCCGGTATCGGCCCCGCTCACGGCAGGCGAACCGCGTAGTATCGCCTGCCAGTCCACGGCGTCACCCAGCAGCGCGAAACACGCCTGTAAAGCCGGAGGCATTTTCTCATCCACCGCCAGACGCGACAGCGGCAGACATACGTGCCCCTCCCCCGCATCTTTGCTCAGAATGGCGGCGGCAAGCATGACGGCAGGCTCCTCGCCTGCCACCATCATGGCAAACTGCACGTCCAGGTGGCGCAGTAATCGTTGTTCAACCGCGTCCAGCAGTAGCGCCTGCATCGTCATGCCATCTCCTCCGTGCCTGCGGCAAACAGGTTATCCATTTTTTCAATCAGTTCCACAGCCGGACGCGTGCTAAAGACGCCGGAATGCGGGTCGTTGGCATCCACGCCGCGCAGGAACAGGTAAATCACGCCACCAAAATGCGCGTCGTAACGGTAATCGGCAATACGATGGCGCAGGTAACGGTGCAGCGCCAGGGTATAAAGCTGGTACTGCAGATCATAGCGATGCAGTTGCATAGCCGACGCCATCGCCTGTTGGGTATAGGCTGTGCTGTCTTCGCCCAGCCAGTTCGATTTGTAATCCAGCAGGTAGTAGCGCCCGTCGTGGCGGAAAACAAGGTCGATAAAGCCTTTTAGCATTCCCTGCACCTGGCGGAAGTTCAGCGGCGGGCATCCGGCGGACAGCGGATCGTACTCGCGGATCAGCGCATCAAGCGCCTCGGCCCTGAGCGGGCAGGCGATGGGGAGGTAAAACTCCATCTCCACCTGCTTATCTTTGGTAGTCAACTGGCTAAGCGAGATCCCCTGTGCGGTGAGCGGGGCGTGCAGAACCGCGCGGATCCATTCAGTAAGAACCGGCTGCCATTGCGCGTCGTAACCACCGCTCTGTAGCATCTTCAGCACCCACTCTTCGGAAACCGGCTGGGTAAAATCCAGCTCTTCAAACAGGCTGTGTAAAAACGTGCCCGGCGAGGCGCCGCGCGGGAACTGGTGCGGCGTCAGCACCGGCTCAGCGGGTACGCTACCGGCGCCTGCGGCATCCACGTCCAGTTTTGGCATCAGATCCTGGGCAATACTCTGCCCGTGCTGCTGTAAGCCAGAGTAGCTGGTAACGCGCCAGTCGTCGGCAATCGTGCGTATCACCCGACGGGCATGGAGATCTGACTCGTGCGGCTCCGGCATGTGCCAGCGGCTGTTGTCGGGCAGCGATGGAATATGAAGGGCAACATGCTCAGTACAAAGCGATTCGATGCACTGTCGCAGGCCCGCCGCGTCTTTGGGTTCACCCTGCTGAATAAGCCGCCCCAGCGCGCTCAGATGAAAATCGCTCTCTCCGCTCTTTTCGCCACGGCGACGGAACAGCGGCGCAACGCCCAGGCTGCAGTGCCATACCGAGCGGGTCAGCGCCACGTAGAGCAGGCGCAAATCCTCCGCCAGACGTTCGGCCTCTGCCAGCTCAACGCTGGACTCCGCGTTGCTGAGATCGAGCACCGCCTCGAACGACTCGCGATCGTGGTAAAAAGCCTGATCCTGCACGCGGTAATTGGCGATAAACGGCAGCCAGACCAGCGGATATTCCAGGCCTTTCGACTTGTGGATGGTGACGATCTGCACCAGATGTTTATCACTCTCGAGGCGCATCTGCTGGCTGGAGGAATTGCTGTTCGGATCGGCAATCTGCTGCGCCAGCCAGCGCACCAGGGCATGCTCGCTCTCCAGCTGCGTACCCGCCTCCTGCAAGAGTTCGCTGATGTGTAAAATATCGGTCAAACGCCGCTCGCCACCTGCGGTAGCCAGCATATTCTCGGCAATGTGGCGCTGAGCCATGAGCTCGCGCACCATCGCCATCACCCCGCGCTTCTGCCATCTTTCCCGGTAGTGGACAAACTCTTCCACCACCGCATCCCACGCGGCTTCGTCATTGTTGAGGGTATCAATATCGCGCGCGTTCAGTCCGAGCATCGCGCTGGCTAATGCGCTGCGCAGCGTGCTTTCCCGCTCCGGGGCCAGCACGGCCTGCAGCAGCCATAACATCTCCTGCGCCTCCAGCGTTTCAAAGACGCTGTCGCGGTTCGAAAGGTAGACGGAGGGGATATTCAGTAACGTCAGGGCGTCGCGGATGAATGCGGCCTCCTGACGGCTGCGCACCAGCACCGTAATATCCGATGCCTTTACCGGGGTGGGGTTATCCCCCTTCCACAGCAGCGCCTCGCCTCGCGCTCCCGCACTGAGCCAGTCACGGATTTGCGCAGCACAGTGCTGGGCCATGGCATTTTGATAGTCGGCAACGCCGCAGCCTTCCCCATCCAGCAGCCAGAAGTTCATGGCAGGCTGCGTCACGCCGTTAAACTCGAAGCGCAACGAGGCATTTTTCGGGGCAAATTTTACCGGCTGAAACGGGATCTCATGGAACATAAACGCCGTATCCATGCGGCTAAACAGCGCGTTGACGCTTTCCACCATGCCGGGGGAGGAGCGCCAGTTGGTATCGAGCGTGTAGTGCGCGGCAACCTCGCTGCGGGCCTTCATATAGGTGAAAATATCCGCACCGCGGAAGGCGTAAATGGCCTGTTTCGGATCGCCGATTAACAGCAGCGCGGTGTCGGGCTGCTGGCGCCAGATACGGCGGAAAATGCGGTACTGCTGAGGGTCGGTGTCCTGGAATTCGTCTATCATCGCCACCGGGAAGCGGGTGCGAATCGCGGCGGCAAGCGCTTCGCCATTTTCACTGCACAGCGCCGCATCCAGGCGGCTCAGCATATCGTCGAACCCCAGCTCGCCACGGCGGCGCTTTTCGCGTGCCACGGCCTCACGAATTTCGGTCATGGCGCGAGCGATCATCAGATCGTTGAGCGTAAGGGGCTCCGCCAGCAGGGTTTCAATCGCCACAAACAGGGGATGCTCAGGTACAATGCCGTCGGCTTTTGTCCGCTCAGCCAGGAAACGTTGGGAGAATTTCTCCAGCGCGTCCGGGAGCTGGTAGCCCCGCGTCTCTTCCTGCGCCCAGGCGCTGACCTTGTCGATCCATTTTCCCTGATTGCCACGGTTGAACTTGCGACGATCGATGCCGGAATTTTCGATGATGGCGTCAATCTCGCCGACTGACTCCATCCACTTTTGCTTGATGTCCGCAATTTTCGCGATGATTTTTTCATGCCGCGTGGCCAGGGTTTCATCTGCCGGCGGCGGGGATTTGATGACCGGCGCTTCCCCCTGCAGATAACGATCGATCGCGCGCAGCAGCGCCTCCGGGCCTTTCCAGAGCGCGTGTACCGCTTCGGCAATATCGCGCTGTAAGGGGTAGCAGTGGCGACGCCAGAAATCCGCGCAGGCCTGATAGCGAAGCACGGATTCATCTTCAATAAGCTGCTGTTCGAACAGCATACCGGACTCGAACGCGTTCAGGCTCAGCATGCGCTGGCAAAAACCGTGAATGGTAAAGACGGACGCTTCGTCCATCTGCCGTTCAGCGAGCAGCAGCCACTGGGCTGCCTGCTTCTTATCGGCAATCTCTTCCAGAAGGCTGGCGTAGAGGGGGTTATCCGTGCTCTGACGTAGACAGGCGATGCGCAGCTCGTGGATATTGGTACGAATACGGCCCCGCAGCTCCGCGGTAGCGGCCTCGGTGAAGGTGACCACCAGCAGCTCTTCCACGCTCAAAGGGCGTGGAAAAGCGGCGTTGCCGCCAAGCCCTAACAGCAGGCGCAGATAGAGGGCGGCAATGGTGAAGGTTTTTCCCGTTCCCGCTGAGGCTTCAATCAATCGTTCACCCTGCAGAGGTAAACGTAAGGGATCAAGGGACTCAGCGGTATCGGTCATTCTTTCTTACTCCAGGGCATAGATTGCTGCAGCGCGCTGACGCTCTTCCAGACTTTCCAGCCTTTCGGGTTCACGTATTCCGTTTTCCCGTTCTGGCTACCGGAAACCTGGGACAGGATGGTGATTCCCTGCGGCTTAATGACCGCCTGATGGAAGAAGTCGGCAACCTTCTGCGGCGTCAGCTGTTTTATCTCGGCCACTACTTTATCACGCGAATCAAATTTCAGATTACCGCGATCGAAATCTTTGCTCAGCTGCGAGGCTTCTTCACCCAGCGTCTGCGGCGGCTGCATCACCTGCGCGATGACGGCCTGCTGGATCTGGGCAAACTCTTCCGGCTTCATGGCACGCAGTTTTGCTTCCACCTGCGGGAAGAAGGCCTGGTAACGCTGCCAGAGATACGCCGGTTGTTTATCGCTGCTTTGCAGCAGGAAACCCAGCCCCCACTGACGACCGACGTTCATGGAGAAGGCAAACACCGCGTAGCCAAGCTGCTCCTCTGTGCGTAACTGGTTATAGAACCACGGCTGAATAATCTGTCCCAGCACGGCGCTCTGCGCTGAACTGGCGAATTCATCGTAGCCCGTTGGCACAAAGACCGCGGCCAGCGCGGAATCCGTGCTGTTGCCCGCCTTTTCAAAAATCACATTCTGTTTTTTCTCAACCAGCACGTCCTGGTTGCGGCACCACTCGTCGCCTTTAGAGCCGAGCTGAGTGCGAACATTCTGCGCCAGGGTTTTGGCCTGCTCCTCACTCATGTTGCCAACGATCAGGAACTCCGGACGCGTGTTGGTTTTCAGCGCGTCGCGGTACGCGAGCACGTCTTTTAAGGAGATGGAAGGCAGCAGCGCGCGGCGATCCTCACGCTGGAAATAAGGAACCTGAGACAGCATTTGCGCTGGCATAAGCGCCAGATCGTAAGCCTTGCCCTTCTCGGCTGAATCCATCATCTGGGCATACCAGGATTTAGCCTGCTCAAGCTGCTCTTCCGTCGGCGTGTAGCTGAAGTAGCCCTCCAGCAGGGCCTGGAACAGCTGAGGCAAGCGCTGGGTATAGCCGTTTGCATTAAGCATCAAACCGTTATTGGCGTTGGTGGAGAAGCTGATCCCGCCCACGGCGGCCTGGTTGCTGAGCTGATCGAGCGCGATACCGGCGAGATAGTCATTGAGCGCGAACATCACCTGATTTTTGGCGCTGTTCATGGCTTTCGGGTTACGCAGCACCACGCTGACATCGGCCTTTGGCTCGCTGGCGAAATAGCGGCTTGGGGTGTACACGACGCGCAGCGTTGGCTCATCAATGATGAGTTCCGGATGCGGGTAATCTTTCGTCGTTTTGATCAGCGAGAAGTCATCCGGAATGTAGGGGTTCAGCTCCGGCAGCTTCAACGCAATCTCACCGGCCTTCTTCTGCCAGTCGGCGAAGGTCTGGGCGCTGATTTTATCCACCTGATAAGGGGCATCGACAAAGTACGCCGTCTTGTTATGCGGTTCGTTCGGGCTGATGTACCAGATGCGGGCATTCTCCGGCGTCATCATCGCCAGGCGGGCTTTTACCGCCCCGGCATCGTACCGGTCGGCAATATTCACCGCGTCGAGGGTATGTTCCACCGGCACGCGGATCATGGTGTCAGCAAGCCACTCCACATAATCCATGTCGCGGGTGATGGACGGGTAGCGGAAATCGAGATCCAGCACGTGCGCGAGTTCATCAAAATAGCGCTTATCGACGCCTTTCTCACGCAGTAAGGAGAGGTAGCTAAAGATAGCCGCTACGACTTCATCACGGTTGGCCTGTCCTTTGTCAGTCAGGGTCGCGGAGATCGCCAGCACGCCGCTATTGCCGTTCACAACCGGATCGGAGTCGGCGCGAATGCCTTCCGCCAGCCCCTGCTTTTGCAGCCAGTCAGACAGCGTACCCGGGCTACGGTTACCAATCAGATAGGTGACCAGCTCATCGGTTTTACTGCGAAACTGTGCCGTGTTGTTATCAATGCGGAATTCCACGCGCAGCACTTTGCGCGGCATGGCAGGAACGTAGTGGATCACGATGCCTTTTTGCGCGTCCGTGACCACCGGAACGGTTATTTGCGGCAGGTCGATATTTTTATTCGGCACCCGGCCAAAGGTTTTGGCCGCCATGGCTGCCAGCTCCGGCAACGGTTTATTGCTGTAGATGACCGCTTTCATCAGGTTGGCGGAGTAGTATTTATCGCGAAACGCGTGCAGGGCATCCAGCACCGGGCTGTTCGGTTTGTCGCTCAAGGTTTCCAGGTTACCGCCGGAGAAGCGCGAACCCGGGTGCGCAGGGTTGATGGTTTCGGCGCTGACCTGCGCCATGCGCATACCGTCTCGCGTGCGGGCCATGGTCAGCTCGGCATTCACCGCATTGCGTTCACGCTCGGCGTATTTTTTATCCAGCAACGGCGCGGCGATGGAATCAGCGAGGCGATCGACCGCCCCTTCCAGCGCATCATTTTCGACTTCGAGATAAAAGGCCGTGCGGTACGGTGCCGTACTGGCATTGTGGCTGCCGCCATGCATCTTCAGAAATTCGGACAGGCTATCTGGCTGCGGGTATTTTTTTGACCCCATCAGCGTCATATGTTCCAGATAGTGTGCAAGCCCTGGATGAGCGTCAGGATCTTCCAGCGACCCAACCGGCACCACTAATGCCGACAGGGATTTCACCGCCTGCGGGTCGGAAACCAGCAGCACGGTCATCCCGTTATCAAGGCGAATAGCCTGATATTGACGGGTATCTTTTTCGCTCTTACGGATAGTTTCCTGAACGGGTTGCCAACCGGAGTCTGCGTGAGTGACGGGCGCCCAAAGGGCAATAAACAAAACAAACGCTTTAAACAAGGTGCTGCCTGGCATTACGACCTCTTTATCACGGCTACATCATTAACAAACTGCGTGCTGGACACGCCAACATCTCTTTCTTTGGGTACATCAGTCCGTGATAAGAAGTGCATCATAAATGAACACCTTTATCTGCGCAATTTTTATACAGCACTCAGGACTGATTAAATCTAAACAACGGCAACAGGTAGCGCTGCGCCTCTTCCGTGATCGCCTCAAAGTATTCTGGCTCGAGCGCTCGCCACAAACGCTGATACCAGACATCCTCACCTTCACCCCGCACCATCATGTTTCCTTCATAGGCCTGCATAAACTTACTGCGCGCTTTCTGGAGCGAAGCCTCATCCGTTAACATCGCATCATTCTGCGCGTCATAACAGGCTTTTATCCAGGCGCCGCCACTTTCCGGTAGTAACAGGAGCGGTTTGTTCATTCCCTGACGGTAGCCTTCAATGTACAAAGACAGATAACCTAACGCCTGCTCGGCTTCCATCGGCGGGAAGCGCCATTCGCCCTCTTTGCGCACGAAAATTCGGCTTTCGCCTTTATGCCCACCCGCACTGTAGACAAGATGTTCCAGCCAGAGTTGCAATCCTTGCGAAACGCTTAGCATTGAGGGCCGCCAGCGCAGCAGCCCATCCGGCTGTACCTGGGTTAACCAGCCCGTGAGCTGTACCCCGTTGCAGTTGAGATCAATTTCAATACTTTTCCCCGGCTGTCGGCACGCTCTTACGCGCTCTGCCAGAGCGGTCATCTCCTGGCACTGCGCCTCCCAGACGATCTCCCCGAACGCTCCGTAGGGCAACTGACCCGCAGCACGGTAGCGACGGTAAAGTTTGTCCGCATCTTCCTCTTCAACCAGCGCATTCAGCAGCTGCAGGTTTAACTGGTAGCGCTCCAGACCTTCCAGCGTAAACGGTTCTGCATCAGGAATTTCACTCTCTTCAGAGCGGAAGTTGACCTGCAGTCGCTGCTGGAAGAAGGCGCGCACCGGATGCGCCCAAAACCGCTGAAGCTGCTCGAAGGTCAGGGTGTCGATAGGGCGCGGGGCAAGTTCCTGAATGAAATCGGTATGCGCATTCCCTTCCTTTTTCGCCGCCGGCAACCACTCAAGGGCGTAGCTCTGGCGCTCGCCGGCAATATAGTTCACCGGGTCAAACGGCATGCGGCTGTGGAAACAGGTGATATGGGCTTTCACCCTCTGCTCGCTTTCATCACAGTTGCGCTCTTCATCTCCCGGCAGGTAGTGGCTCTGGCCGATATAGTCCACCAGCTCCTGCACCAGTACGGAGGGGAAACGCTCGCTGTTGTCCTGAATAGAACGGCCGATATAGCTGATATAGAGCTTGCTCTGAGCAGAAATGAGCGCTTCAAGGAAGAGGTAGCGGTCATCATCGCGGCGGCTACGATCGCCCCGTTTTGGGTTTGCGCTCATTAAGTCGAACCCCAGCGGCGGCAGCGCGCGCGGATACACACCGTCGTTCATGCCAAGCAGGCAGACCACCCTGAACGGGATAGAACGCATGGGCATCAGGGTGCAGATATTGACAGGCCCCGCCAGGAAACGCTGGCTGATTCGCTCCTGGTCAAGCCGCTGCGTCAGCTCATCACGCAACAGCGACAGCGGGATGGCCTCGTGGTAGTGGGAATTCACGCCTTCGTCGATGATGGCCTGCCACTGGGTTTCAATGAGCGCCATCGCCGCTTCGGTGTCATTGTCCGGCAGGAAGAAATCATTGAGTAACGCCCTGCAGACCGGGAGCCATTCTTCAAGTGGACGCGGCTGCAACAGCGCATATCGCCAGCGATTAAGCTGCATTAATAGCGATGCTAAATGCCCCACCAGTTCAGCAATTAACCCGCTGGACTCATCGTAAGGCAGCACCTCATTCCACTCGCCCTGGCTGCTTTCCATGGCGTAGCCCAACAGCATACGCGTCAGGCCAAATCGCCAGGTGTGCTGTCCGGTTGCGGGAAGCTCGAACTCCTGAACGTTATCGTCATCGATCCCCCAGCGCACGCCAGACTCGTTCACCCACTGACGAAGGTAGCGCAGACCCTCTTCATTAATGTTGAAGCGTGCGGCCAGCACGGGAACATCCAGCAACGCCAGGACATCTTCGGAGATAAACCGGCTATCCGGCAGTGAAAGCAGAGTGATAAACGCCTGCAATACCGGATGCGACTGGCGGGCACGACGGTCAGAAATCGCATAAGGCAGGTACCGTTCCCCCGTCGCGCTGCCAAAGACGGCCTGAATAAAGGGACTGTAGGTGTCGATATCCGCCACCATCACCACGATATCGCGTGGCGTCAGATCGGGATCCTCCTGCAGCATCGCCAGCAGCTGGTCGTGAAGCACTTCGACCTCACGCTGCGGGCTGTGGCAAACGTGGATCGTGACGCTGCGATCGTCAGGATCGAGTTTTCGCTTATTGTCGCTGCGTTCGAACTCGTTCGCCGTCACGCCCATGACGGCGCGGTTTTCCAGATCCAGAATATCTAACTGAATATTATGCAGCAGGCAGTCCGGGGCGATCTCAACAAAGGCATCCACATCACCTTCACCTGAGGAAGTGATGTCTGAAAGCATGTGAATGTAGTCACGCCCCAGCTTCCCCCACGAGGCAAGCAGCGGATTGGGCAGGTTCTGGATACCGTCTTCATCGAAAAGCTGCCCGGCAGTCGAACCGTCTTTAAACAGCGGGATGGATCGTTCTTCAAAAAGGCGTTTTCGTTGGCGGGTTACCAGCCGTGCAAGCCAGCGTTCGTCGAGAATATCCCCCCAATACTGTCGGCAAGGGTTGGTAAACAAAATATGAATATCAATATGTTTACCCAGCGCATTCAGCGCCTTCAGATAGACAGGGGGTAATGCGGATATCCCGCAGATAAAAACGCGTGACGGCAGTCGGGCCGGGCGTTCCGACCCATTTTCAAGTATCGAAATAAACCGATCGTAGAGATTGGCACGGTGCCACTTAGGCTGGCCCAGTCTCTCAGTATGCTCCACCAGCGCTTTCCACAGCGGGGCCTGCCATATTTGCGCCTCCGGCAGGCCTTCAACCAACTCGCCCGCTTCCCAACGAATTAACCAGTCAGAGCGGTAAACAAGGTATTGGTCGTAGAGATCGGCAGTGCGCGATGCCAGCTGGAACAGCTTGCGCTTGTCGGTATCGTCATTGAGGTAGTGGCGCAGCATGGCAAATTCATCGTGCTGCAGCATTTCCGGCAGCAGCGCCATCAGCTTCCAGCTCATGGCCTGCTTGTTGAAGGCGCTCTGCTCCGGGATATCCGGCAACACGCGGACAAACATCTCCCAGATGAAGCTCGCAGGCAGCGGGAAATCAATATTCGCGGCAATACCAAACTTGCGGGAAAGCGACATTTGCAGCCACTGCGCCATACCGGTGCTCTGCACCAGCACCATTTCAGGCTCAAAAGGATCGTCAAGCCGCTCGCGCTCAACGATAAACTCCATCAGTGCTTCCAGCACATCCAGACGATTTGAGTGGTAGACCCTTAACATAGACGCTCCCGACTACTGGCTAACCGGGCAATGCAGACGCGTTAACTCACCGCGCCGACCCAGAGGAGAAATAAGTGTAACCGTGATGCTGACACATCCTGCGAGCGTTGTCTGCCCCCGACTGGCCTGCCAGCCTGCCGGGAGAACATTTGTTGAGAGCTGAGACTGGTTCCAGGCATGGTGCCAGAGCTGGCGATACTGATTAAACACGGTGAACCGCGCCGCCAGCGCCCGGTGATACCCCGACAGTGCCGTCACGACCACCACCAGCAGCATCATCGCCAGCAGGACCTCAACCATGCTAAACCCTTTTTCTCTGCTCACGGCAGTTGACATAACGCACTCTCCTTAAGGGGGCAAAAATCGCTCCAGCCGTGAGGCGAAAAGCGCACTATCCCGTCGACGATCTCTCCCCTGCGCCAGAGCAGCAGGTCGTTGCCGCCGGCTATCAGCAGTACCCGCGCCTCGCTCAGCTGACGCAAACACACCCGCCATGTCGATGTCGTTTTGCACTGGACTGGTGGCGCTGACGCCCAGGGCTGAATACGTCCCCACTCAAGCGCGGACTGAACCGTCGCCTGCTGCTGAAGCGAGCGGCTCTCACCGCCAACGAGCGCACTGAACGTTATGACCTGCTGATTGAGTCCCGTCAGAATCAAAGTACCGAGCACCAGTAAAAGCAGAACCAGCGCCAGCGAAGATATGCCGCGTTGACGATTCACAGGTTGTACCCCGTGACCGTATACAACGCCTGCCAGGGTTCCCCTTTTTCATCTTTACGCCTCGCGGCCAGTTCGATATTCAGCTCTGGCGCAAAACCGGCATGTTCGACTCTCCTCACCACAAAGTGTGCTATCGTAAGCCTGTCCGGGTCCGTGAGCTTTTCCCACCCTTTTCCTTCACACGACGTCGCGCCACGCAGGGTTTCCAGCGCCCCCGATTCCAGACGAAAACCGGTGCTGTCATTTTCTGATGCGCTGCTATCCCAGTAGCCGTTACTGTTGGCATCCCACCGCGCAATGATGCAGCGCCCCTGCCTGCCGATCGTCAGCGCCTGTCCCTGGCAATTTCCCGCGCAGTACCCCGCACGCTGAAGCTGTTTGCCGAGGGCGAACAGGCGTTGCCAGACCTCTTCTTCCAGCTCTCGCTGGGCAGATTGCAGTAATACCGCCCGCTGCAATCCGGGTAAAAAGCGCGATGCACTTATCAATAACAGGCTGCTGATGGCCGTAGCAATCAGCACTTCGGTAAGCGAAAAGCCGCCCTGTCTCATCGACATTGTCCTCCCTCGGAGACCTTACACATCCTGATGCGCCCTCCGTCTGAAACGATAATCAGCCAGTCTCCGGCACGACTTTGAACGCGTATCCGCCCTGCCCATGCCGTATCCCGTAATCCATAGAACCCCAGCGACGGCGTGACCTCGCCGATCGCGACCTCAGGCCAGAGGGGGAGCAGCACAAAGGGACTGTCCTTCTCACAGCCCTGCATGGCAGAGCTCACCAGACAGTCCCTGTCACCAACCCGCTGACGGGTAATTTGATGGTCGCGGTTGTGGCGGTTGGCATGGTTGCGCAGAAACAGCAGGTAATCTCGCACCTGACTGGCGGTTTGCCACAGCCGCTGATGCCGTTGCCAGCTGTCCCAGCCGTACAGACCTGAAGCGCTGAGGATAACGACAAGCGAAACAGCGACCAGCGATTCGATAAGCGTAAAACCGTTCTCTTTTTTCATACCGGGAGTGTGGCGAAGCGCCGTGAACATGACGAGCATCGGATTATCGTTTTACGAGGCGTCATCCGCAGAATTGGGAGGGTTGCAGCGCGTTGCACGCCTTCTGGATAGCGCTTCGGGAAACGGGAGAAAGGCGAAAAAAAACCGGCGCTAAACAGCACCGGTTGTGTCAGGCTTTACCGCATCAGATAGCGACAGGCGCTTTGATGCCCGGATGGGGGTCGTAGCCCTCAATCTCGAAATCTTCAAAGCGGTAGTCGAAGATGGATGCCGGTTTGCGTTTGATAATCAGCTTCGGCAGCGCACGCGGTTCGCGGGTAAGCTGGAGATGCGTCTGTTCCATATGGTTGCTGTAGAGATGGGTATCCCCACCGGTCCAGACGAAATCACCCACTTCCAGGTCGCACTGCTGCGCCATCATATGAACTAACAGCGCATAGCTGGCAATGTTAAACGGCAGGCCGAGGAACACGTCACAGGAGCGCTGGTAGAGCTGGCAGGAGAGCTTGCCGTCAGCGACATAGAACTGGAAGAACGCGTGGCACGGCGCCAGCGCCATTTTATCCAGCTCGCCGACGTTCCAGGCGGAAACGATGATGCGGCGCGAGTCCGGATCGTTTTTCAGCTGGTTCATCACGGTGGTGATCTGGTCAATATGGCGGCCATCAGGCGTTGGCCATGCGCGCCACTGCTTGCCATAAACGGGGCCCAGGTTACCGTTCTCGTCTGCCCATTCGTCCCAGATGGAGACGTTATTTTCGTGCAGATACGCAACGTTAGTATCGCCTTGCAGGAACCAGAGCAGTTCATGAATGATCGAGCGCACGTGGCAGCGCTTTGTCGTCACCAGCGGGAAGCCTTCTTGCAGGTTGAAGCGCATCTGGTGGCCAAAAATGGAGAGCGTACCGGTACCGGTGCGGTCGTTTTTCGGCGTGCCCTCATCGAGCACTTTTTTCATCAGTTCAAGATACTGTTTCATGGTTCCTCAGGAAAGTTGTTGCTGTGGACGACGACGATACGCCCAAATCATCATAATGGCACCCGCGACGATCATCGGAATGGAGAGGATCTGCCCCATGCTGATGTACTGTACCCACTCGCCGGTAAACTGTGCGTCAGGCTGGCGGAAGAATTCGACGATAATACGGAATGCACCGTAGCCGATCAGGAACAGGCCGGAGACAGCCCCCATCGGGCGCGGTTTGCGGATAAACAGGTTGAGGATGATAAACAGCACCACGCCTTCCAGCGCCAGCTCGTACAGCTGAGACATATGGCGCGGCAGCACGCCGTAGGTATCGAAAATGGACTGCCACTCAGGATGCGACGGCAGCAGCGCCATGTCTTCCGCGCGCGAGCCCGGGAACAGCATGGTAAAGGAAACGCTCGGGTCGACACGCCCCCACAGCTCACCGTTGATGAAGTTGCCCAGACGGCCTGCCCCGAGACCAAACGGGATCAGCGGTGCGATGAAATCTGACACCTGGAAGAAGTTGCGTTTGGTGCGTTTGGCAAAAATCACCATCACCAGGATCACCCCAATCAGGCCGCCGTGGAAGGACATGCCGCCGTCCCAGACGCGGAACAGATAGAGGGGATCGTTCAGGAATACCGGGAAGTTATAGAACAGCACATACCCAATACGGCCACCGAGGAACACGCCGAGGAAGCCCGCATATAGCAGGTTTTCAACTTCGTTTTTAGTCCAGCCGCTGCCAGGACGGCTGGCGCGACGGCCAGCGAGCCACATGGCAAAAATGAAGCCCACCAGGTACATCAGACCGTACCAGTGAAGCGAAACAGGTCCTACTGAGAAAATGACCGGATCAAATTCCGGAAAATGCAGATAACCACTGTTCATCTGTCACCACAAGATGTTGTTATTCCGCTGAAAGTGGACAGCGGTAGAAATGCGATTCTGCCGTAAGCAGAGGCTCCAAAGTTGCGAATCATAGCACAAGGCGGGCGCGGAGGATGCGCCCGAGATGTAAAAGATGTGTATAGGGTTTTATGCGCGCTGGTGCCCTCTCCCACAGGGAGAGGGAGAAAGGCTTTAGCGGCCGCCGCGGATCAGACCGCCCATACCGCGTCGTTCCATAAACGCCGCGACCTGGTGGCGAACCTCAGCAGCCAGCTGCGCCTCAAGGCTACGTTCTGCCAGTTCGCGGGCATCATTGATGTCAATATGCCGCAACAGATACTTCACGCGGGCAACAGCGCGACCGTTCATTGACAGATGGCGGTACCCCAGACCAATCAGGATTGCAACGCACATGGAGTCCCCGGCCATTTCACCGCACAGGCGTAAATCAATGCCGTACTGCTCCGCTTCACGGGCAATCATCGCTAAGGCGCGAATGATCGCCGGATGCAGGCTGTCATAGATACTGGCGACGCGGGTGTTGTTACGGTCTACGGCCAGAATATATTGCGTCAGGTCGTTCGTGCCGACAGAGATAAAATCAACCCGGTTCGCCAGCTGCGGCAGCATAAAGACCATAGACGGCACTTCAAGCATGACGCCGATCCGCGGTTTCGGAATCGCATAACCGATCATCTCTTCCACTTCACGGCCTGCACGTTCGATCAACCGACGCGCTTCGTCGATCTCGTCGATGCTGGTGACCATCGGCAGCAGGATGCTGAGATTGCCCGTCGCCGCGTTGGCGCGGAGCATCGCGCGCACCTGGATCAGGAAGATCTCAGGCTGGTCGAGCGTAATGCGGATCCCACGCCAGCCAAGGCAGGGGTTCTCTTCGCTGATCGGCATATAGGGCAGCTGTTTATCCGCCCCGACGTCCAGGGTTCGCAGGGTGACAGGTTTGTCGTTAAACATTTGCAGCATGCCCTGATACTGCGCCACCTGCTCCTCTTCAGAGGGGAAACCGCTTTGCAGCATGAAAGGGATTTCAGTGCGGTACAGGCCAATGCCGTCGATGCGGCTGCCCAGCTTCTCTTCATGCTCAGGACTTAAACCGGCGTTGAGCATGACTTTGATCCGCTCACCGCTCTTAAGCTGGGCGGGCAGGTTAACGTCATCTTCCGCCAGCTTGCTTAATTCATTCTCTTCGCTGATAAGACGCTGGTATTCCTGGAGCAGAACTGGCTCAGGATCGACCAGTAGCTCACCGCGATAGCCGTCGACCACCAGCGTACGGCGATGAAGCACCGACGGCTGAATGTCCGCCCCCATAACGGTAGGGATACCCAGCGCGCGCACCATAATGGCGGCGTGCGAGTTGGCGGCACCATCGCGCACCACCACACCGGCCAGCCTGTCCTGCGGCAGTTCAGCCAGCGTCGTTGCTGAGAGTTCATCGGCGACCAGAACAAACCGTTTTGGCCAGGCGTTAGGCCCCTGAATGGTGTCATCAAGATGGAACAGCAGGCGCTGCCCCAGGGCGCGCAGATCGCCTGCGCGCTCTTTCAGGTAACCGTCGGTCAGTGCCGCAAATTGATCGGCAAATTTTTCGATGACCTTCTTAACCGCCCACTCCGCGACCGAGCCTTTATCCACTTCCGCAAAAAGCTCACGACGCAGGCGCGCATCGGAAAGCAGGTGCGAATAGAGGTCAAAGATGGCCGCCGTCTCTTTTTGCGCGCCTGCGGCAAAGCGCTTGCTGTAGCGACGAAATTCATTCGCGGCCTCTTCCAGCGCGGCGGTAAGACGCTCGCGCTCCAGCGCTTCATCAAGCGTTGAGGCTTCATAAACCTGCTCCATGAGCGGCAGCGTGGCATCCATCCAGCCTTCAGCAATCGCCACGCCTGGTGAGGCCGGAAGGACACGAATGCGCGTATGGCGATACTGGCCAAAGAGCGCGGCAAGCTGAGACTGGGAGAGGATCGCCGCCATCTGCGTGGCCAGCGTGACGAGGAATGACTCCTCGCTTTCGTCGTACTGACGTAGCTCACGCTGCTGGACAACCAGCACGCCGAGAAGCTGGCGACGCTGGATAATCGGCACGCCAAGGAAAGCGCGGAAGCGCTCTTCTTTTACGGAAGGAATGTATTTAAAGCTGGGGTGTTTTTGCGCGTCAGCAAGGTTAATGGGTTCAGCCAGTCGCCCAACCAGACCCACGATACCCTCATCAAATGCGAGCGTTACGGTACGTCCACGCGGTTTTTTCAAACCACGGGTCGCCATCAGGTAATAGCAGCGCCGATCGTGGTCGGCCAGATACACCGAACAGACCTCGGTCTCCATCGCAAGACAGATGTCGGTGACCAGAATATTCAGCGCCTCGTTCAGACGCGGCGCGCTGGCCACCTTCTCGACTATTTCTCGCAAGCGGGTGAGCATGATTTGCGTAGCTTAACCTCTTTTACGTCGCCAGGCAGGTGCGCTCTGCGGCTTAGGCGGGATCTCCTGAAGCTGCATCACCACACTTGCAAATTCTTTCATCACCCTACGGTAAACATCGCGCTTAAATGACACGACCTGACGAACAGGATACCAATAGCTCACCCAGCGCCAGCCATCGAACTCCGGCGTACTGCTGGTTTGCATATTGATGTCTGAATCGTTGCCCACCAACTGCAACAGAAACCACTTCTGTTTCTGGCCGATACAAACCGGCTTTGTGTCCCAACGCACCAAACGTTTCGGTAACTTGTAACGCAACCAGTTGCGGGTCGAAGCCAGGATGCGAACATCTTTTCGGCTCAAACCGACCTCTTCAAAAAGCTCCCGGTACATCGCTTGTTCTGGGGACTCTCCAGGATTGATCCCGCCTTGCGGGAACTGCCAGGAGTGCTGACCATATCGACGGGCCCACATCACCTGGCCCTGACGATTACAAATTACTATTCCTACGTTTGGGCGGTAGCCATCGTCATCAATCACCGGACTACCCCAAACTAAACCTTATATATGAATGATTGTTTCACACTACAGGGAGGCGGTAAACCACTCTCTTACAGGCCTGCAACCTAATAACAATTGAATAACTCACAAATATGTGCGGAGTTATAAACAGATGTGAGACAGCAAAGGGAATTTTATTCACCTTTTCTGTGGATATAGTTGTGAAGAAGTGTCTGATTACCGATGAACAACCTCAAGTACCACAAAACGTCCTTTTATACCCCACTCCATTAATATGATTATTTTCATATGGTTATACGCATTGAGATAAACAAAAAACTGATTAGCGTGACGATCGTCACATCAGGGATCGTCGCACTGATGAAAGATCGAACAGCGTCGGTTTTATCCACAGATTGTGCCAATAAGTTAGTCACAATTTGTTTGAAAATTCGATTTTCATCGCACGTCAAGGCTGTAAATGGAAACAGTAGTCAGGGTTATGCCCAGTTATCCCATTTTTCTGTGGATAACATGGTGTAAGATCCTGTTCATTGTCAGTGACCAGATTTGAACAACCGGTTTTCTCACCCAGGCGGAACGATTTCAAACCAATAAAAAATCCTATAAATCATAGAGATGTCATATTGGTACAGAAATAGTTAAACTCTATCCACAGGGGACAATTTCTTCGTTTATTTTTTAATCAAAAGGTTACCGTCATGCACCCGCTTACACCCTTGCTCTCACCACCGTCCAGCGAGAGCCAGTTGCTACTGCAGGCACAGCGTCTGGCTGGCTTTTCGCTTGGCGAGCTGGCGGCAATGGCCGGGCTTCCGATCCCAAAGGATCTGAAGCGGGATAAAGGCTGGATCGGTATGCTGCTGGAGCTGTGGCTGGGTGCCAGCGCAGGGAGCAAACCCGAGCAGGATTTTGCAGCCCTTGGCGTGGAGTTAAAAACCATTCCTGTAGACCGCCAGGGCAAGCCGCTTGAGACCACCTTCGTCTGCGTTGCGCCATTAACCGGCAATACCGGTGTAACCTGGGAAACCAGCCACGTTCGCCACAAGCTGAAGCGCGTATTGTGGGTACCGGTTGAGGGTGAGCGTCAGATCCCCCTGGCCGACCGACGCGTCGGCGCGCCGCTGCTCTGGAGCCCTGACGAGGATGAGGAGCATCAGCTGCGTCTGGACTGGGAGGAGCTGATGGACATGATTGTGCTTGGGCAGGTAGAGCGTATCACCGCCCGACACGGAGAAGTATTACAGCTGCGTCCGAAAGCGGCCAACAGTAAAGCACTTACCGAGGCAATCGGCGCGCAGGGCGAGCCTATCCTGACGTTGCCGCGCGGTTTTTATCTCAAAAAGAATTTCACCGGTGCACTACTCGCACGTCATTTCCTGTTGAAAACATAGTTTTTTACTTATTTTGAGAGCTCTCGAACATAATCGACTGCTTTTTAAGATTTTACCGCTTCCTCAAGTCGCCATATCGGGTTAATACTAGATGATGATTTGATACAAGCCAGATGAGGACGATAACGATGAAAAAATGGGCAGTGTTAGTGTCAGCAGTCGGTTTAGCGTTTGCTGTATCGGGCTGTAGCAGCGATTACGTCATGGCGACAAAAGATGGTCGAATGATCCTGACCGACGGCAAACCCGAAGTCGACGATGATACCGGTCTGGTCAGCTACCGCGACCAGGAAGGCAATAAAATGCAGATCAATCGCGACGAAGTCTCGCAAATTATCGAGCGATAAACAGAGAGAGGTCAGTCGCTTGCTGGCCTTTTTGATTTTTTTCTTCCCCTTTTGCTTCCCCTCTGCCATGTTTATATTCCTTTGTCGGGCACGGCCTGACGCGGTCTTTAAGTCTATTGAGGAAGCCGGCTATGCATTATCACCGTATCCCCCACAGCGCTCTGGAAATTAGCCAACTGGGGTTGGGCACGATGACATTTGGTGAACAAAACAGCGAAGCCGATGCCCATGCACAACTCGATTACGCCGTCAGCCAGGGCATTAACCTGATTGATGTCGCAGAGATGTACCCTGTTCCGCCACGTCCTGAGACGCAGGGACTTACCGAAACCTACGTCGGTAACTGGCTGGCAAAACGCGGCAACCGTGAAAAGCTGGTAATTGCCTCCAAAGTCAGTGGCCCCGCGCGCAACAACGATACCGGGATCCGCCCGAACCAGATCCTCGATCGCAAAAATATCCGCGCCGCGCTGGACGCCAGCCTCAAGCGCCTGCAAACCGACTATCTCGACCTCTACCAGGTGCACTGGCCGCAGCGGCCTACCAACTGCTTTGGTAAGCTCGGCTACAGCTGGAATGAGAGCGCCCCCACTGTGACGCTGCTGGAAACGCTGGAAGCGCTGACCGAATGCCAGCGTGCGGGAAAAATCCGCTACATTGGCGTGTCTAACGAAACGGCCTTTGGGGTCATGCGCTATCTGCACCTGGCGGATAAGCACGATCTGCCGCGTATCGTGACTATCCAGAACCCGTACAGCCTGCTTAACCGCAGCTATGAAGTGGGTCTGGCCGAAGTGACGCAGTATGAAGAGGTGGAGCTGCTCGCCTATTCCTGTCTCGGCTTCGGCACGCTGACGGGGAAATACCTGAACGGTGCGAAACCGGCCGGTGCGCGTAATACCCTCTTTAGCCGCTTTACCCGCTACAGCGGCGAGCAGACGCAGAAAGCCGTTGCCGCCTATGTGGATATCGCGAAGCGTCACGGTCTTGACCCTGCGCAGATGGCGCTGGCCTTCGTGCGTCGTCAGCCGTTTGTTGCCAGTACCCTGCTGGGTGCAACCACGATGGAACAGCTGAAAACCAATATTGAGAGTTTCCATCTGAACCTGAGTGAAGAGGTGCTAGCGGAGATTGAAGCGGTGCATCAGGTTTATACTTATCCTGCACCGTAGCCTGATACTTTTGCCCGGTGGCGCTACGCTTACCGGGCCTGCAGGTGCGCAAACCCAGGCCGGGTAAGGCGAAGCCGCCACCCGGCTATATATCAACGGCGACGTTGCCACATCCACAAGCCCGCAATCGCAATCGCAAACAGCCCGCCAAACCCGACGCCAATCCCCACCACCGGCACACCCACTTTTACCGCCAGCGAGTAGAGTCCCAGCATTAACAGCATCGCCAGGTTTTCACCCAGGTTTTGTACCGCGATGGCATTCCCCGCCCCGACGGTTTGCTTGCCCCGTTCCTGCAGTAACGCGTTCAGCGGCACCACGAAGAAGCCCCCCAGAATACCAATCAGGATCAGGAGGACATACGCAGGCAATAACGCATGCTGCAGCGAGAAGATAAGCACCACCACGCCAATCAGGATCCCGGCGGGCATGCAGCGTGCAACCGTCTCAAGCGTCACCAGCTTCGCTGCCGCACCTGCCCCCACAACAATGCCAATGGCCACCATCGCATTAAGATAGGTTGGCGTCGCGTTGTCCGTAATGCCCAGCGCCACCGGCACCCACAGGACCAGCAGGAAGCGCAGCGTAACGCCCGCGCCCCAGAACATACTGGTCCCCATCAGGGAGAAACGCGTTTCACCGTTACGCCACAGCACGCGGCAGGCATTAAAGAAGCTGCCGGTCATTGGTTTAACTCGCCAGGACTGGCCCGGGCGAGCCACCGGCAGCTTCGGAATAAACAGGTTCGCCACGACCGCCCCGCCATACACCACTGCACACACGCCCAGTGCCGCCAACACATGCCAGTCGGCCAGCACGCCGCCCGCAACGGAGCCAATCAGGATAGCGGCAATAGTGGATGACTCCATCAGACCATTGGCTTTCACCAGCTTATCCCCCGTGGTCAGCTCTCCGAGGATGCCGTACTTCGCCGGCGAGTAAGCGGCGGCCCCAATGCCCACCAGCGTATAGCCAATAAACGGATTGAAGCCAAAGCAAATGCTGGCCGCCCCCAGCAGCTTGAGGCCGTTGGCGAACATCATCACCCGGCCTTTCGGGAAGCTGTCCGCCACCTGTCCCACAAACGGAGCAAAGATAATGTAAGCGCCCACAAACACCATCTGCAGGATCGGCTGACTCCAGTCGGGGTAAAACTCGGCTTTCAGCAGCGCCAGCGTGGCAAACAGCAGCGCGTTATCACCGAACGCAGAGAGAAACTGCGCGGCGATGACGGCCATCATGCCTTTCGACCTGAGGGATGTGTTAGTGTGTACTGACTCACGCATTTTGCTGTTCCGCCTCTTCAACCATGCCTTTCAGGGTCACGAAATCGGGCTTCCCGCTGCCCAGCACCGGGAGCTGTTTCAGGTAGCGAATATCGCGCGGCACGGCCAGTTCAGGAATACCGTGTTCGCGTGCATAGCTCAGTAATCTGTCGCGCTTAAGCTCACTGTCGGTCGTAAACAGTACCAGCGCCTCACCTTTGCTGGCATCGCTCTTCACGACGGTGGCGTGCATCTTCTCGGCGGACACGGCCGTCGCCAGCTGCTCCACCATTTCCAGAGAGACCATTTCGCCGGCAATTTTGGCGAAGCGTTTCGCGCGTCCCTGGATCTGTACAAAGCCTTGTTCATCAAAGCGGACAATATCACCGGTGTCGTACCAGCCGGTTTCAACCTCGCCGTTGACGTTCTCCGCCGTCGGCGCTTCCAGCACGCCTGGATTTTCCACGCGCAGATACCCGTTCATCACGTTTGGCCCTTTCAGCTGCAGGCGGCCGCCGTCCTCTATGCCCGGCACCGCCAGCAGACGCGCGTCCATCCCCGGCAGAATGCGGCCAACCGTTCCCGGTTTCGCCGCCATCGGCACGTTAATCGAGACCACGGGCGCACACTCGGTCACGCCATAGCCTTCGAGGATGCGCAGGCCAAACTTGTCCTGCCAGATCTGCCGCGTGCTCTCCTGCAGTTTTTCCGCGCCAGCCACCACGTACCGCACGCGATAGAAGTCATACGGATTGGCGAAACGCGCATAGTTCCCCAGGAAGGTAGAGGTCCCGAACAGCACGGTGCAGTTACGGTCATACACCAGCTCCGGCACGATGCGGTAATGCAGCGGGCTTGGGTAAAGGAACACTTCTGCACCGGTCAGGAGCGGCGTGAACAGCCCCACCGTCAGGCCAAAGGAGTGGAACAGCGGCAGCGCCGACATAAAGCGGTCGTTCGCGGTAAAGTCGGCGATGCTTTTAATCTGCTCGACGTTCGCCAGAATGCTCTTGTGGCTGTGGACGACGCCTTTCGGGTTGCCCTCCGATCCCGACGTGAAGAGGATAATCGCGTCATCTTCCGGCTGCTGTTTGACCTGGGCCAGACGCGGCATCAGCAGATGCGCAAAAATCCACAGCTTGTCGCCGGTGGTCACGTCCGCTTTCAGATCCTCCAGGAAGACCCAGCGCACCTGAGTGAGCTGCTCGGGAAGATGCCAGAGCTTGCCTTTGTCCAGGAACTGGCGGGAGGTGAATACGGTATTGATTTGCGCAGCGGTTATCGCGCTGGTCAGCCCCTTCACGCCCGCCGTGTAGTTCATCATCGCCGGAATACGGCCTCGGGAAACCGCACCGAAAATCACCGCCGCGCTGATGCCCGCGTTAGGCAGCATCAGGCCAATCTTTTCGCCCTTTTTGCTGTACTTCTCCAGAATACGCCCCACAAACAGGGTTTTGGTCAGCAGCTTGCGATAGGTATCCGGGGTAAAGTTAATGTCTTCGATGCAGTTTTTCTTCGCGCCATAGCGGTACTGCGCGGAAAGCAGGGATTCGTAGAGCGTTTCGCGCGGGCGCACGGCCATACGCGCTTCCATCATGATCTGATGCAGCATTTCCCCGGCGATTTTACGGCGATCGCGGGCACGCGGCGCGTCGGGCATCGGTAACGACGTTGGCGGCAGAATATGCAGCGTGATTTTGGGGAACAGACGCTGCTTCACCAGCCCCTTCAGACGGCTGAAATGGGTCAGCTCCGCGCCTTCAATACGCAGCGGCACCACGGTCGCTTTTGACTTCGCCGCAACAAACCCCGCGCCGTCGTAGATTTTCATCAGCGAACCGGTCACGGAGATCCGTCCTTCAGGGAAAATGACCACCGGACGCCCCTGCTCGACCAGACGTACCAGATGCTTAATCATCATCGGCTTTGTCGGGTCGAGCGGCACAAAATCAATCAGCGGCGAGAGCCAGCGCATGTACCACTGCTGGCTGATGGAGGTATACACCGCAAACACCGGACGCACGGGCAAAAACAGCGCCAGCAGGATGCCGTCTATAAAGGAAACATGGTTTGGTGTGATCAAAACGCGTTCGCCGCTAAGCGCCCGGGTGTCGCCAGTGATGCGGATGCGAAAAAGAATACGGAAAAGCGTACGGAAGAACCCAAATAGCATCTCAACTCCCTTTGCCAGCCAGTGTGGAGGGTTATTAGTAAATGGTGGCAGATTACACGAGAAGTGATAAGGGAGCGACAGCAAAAGTGGAGGCGAAAAAAAACCTGCGCATCCGCGCAGGTTGGTGCAAGAGATGAGTACGAAACCGTACTAAGAATTCTCACCAATCAATACCTCTGGGATCTCAACTGTATCAACCTCTTTAACGCCCTTGCTATCGGACAATCGCAACAGCCTGAGGCAAAGTGTAACTAAAGGTTCAGATTCACATTTTTCAGACATGACTGGGCGTGTAACGATTACACCGCCAGGGGTGTGCTGCGTCACGTTTGTGGAGAGCGGAAATCCGCTCCCCTTGAATGCACGCCGCTTTTCCGCAACACTATTTGGTGTGTAAACGCTTACCCCCAATAAGAAGGTAATGAATGGCGACAATAAAGGATGTGGCCCGTCTGGCTGGCGTGTCGGTGGCCACCGTCTCGCGCGTGATTAATGATTCACCAAAGGCCAGTGACGCATCACGTCAGGCGGTACAAAGCGCCATGGAATCCCTGAATTATCATCCCAATGCAAACGCTCGCGCGCTCGCCCAACAGTCAACAGAAACGATTGGTCTGGTGGTGGGCGATGTTTCTGATCCCTTTTTCGGCGCCATGGTGAAAGCGGTTGAACAGGTTTCCTATCAGACAGGCAATTTTTTGCTGATCGGCAATGGCTATCATAACGAACAAAAGGAACGCCAGGCCATTGAACAGCTGATCCGCCACCGCTGCGCGGCGCTGGTGGTTCACGCTAAAATGATCCCGGATGCCGAACTGATTCACCTGATGAAGCAGATGCCCGGAATGGTGATTATCAACCGTATCATTCCCGGCTTTGAGAAACGCTGTGTGGCCCTCGACGACCGCTACGGCGCCTGGCTTGCCACGCGGCACCTCATTCAGCAGGGCCATACCCGGATTGGCTATCTCTGTTCCAATCACCCCATTTCTGATGCGGAAGACCGTCTGCAGGGCTACTACGATGCCCTGCGTGAAAACGGGCTGCCGTGTAATGACCGTCTGGTGGCCTACGGTGAACCGGACGAGAGCGGCGGTGAACAGGCCATGACCGAACTGCTGGGCCGCGGACGGAATTTCACGGCGGTTGCCAGCTATAACGACTCTATGGCCGCAGGGGCAATGGGGGTGTTGAATGACAACGGAATTGAGGTACCGGCAGAAATTTCGCTGATTGGCTTCGACGACGTGCTGGTCTCCCGCTACGTTCGCCCGCGTCTGACCACCGTGCGCTACCCAATCATCACCATGGCAACGCAGGCCGCCGAGCTGGCGCTAGCGCTGGCTGAACAGCGCCAGCCGCCGGAAATTACCCATCTGTTTAGCCCGACGCTGGTCCGTCGTCACTCCGTTGCGTCGCCTGCAGAAGCACAGAGCGAATAACGATAGAGATGCACTCGCGTGTTGGGGTATTCCAGCCCATCACCGATATACTGCCAGCCGTAACGTTCGTAGAAGTCGCGGCAGGCAGACCAGAGATGGAGCTCCTCATACCCGGACTGCGCGGCGTAAGCGATAACATGCTGCTGAAGCTGCCCCGCCAGCCCTTTGCCTCGCGCCGCGTCGTCAACGTAGAGCGCCGCCAGCCACGGACAGAGATCCTGACGGGTGATCAAATCGCAGCGCCAGAGTCCCACCGTGCCAAGAAGCTGTTCGCCGTCAACGGCAATAAACGTCAACGGTAATGCCCCAGGCGTCTGGCTGTGCTCAACAATGCTGTGGAAAAATGCCCGAGGAAGCCCTTCGCCAAAGGCCTGCCAGATCCAGTCGGTAACCTGCTCTGCGAAGTGTGGCGCCTTGTAAAGCGGGAGGATGACAGCCTTATTCATGTTTCACCTGCATTTTCTCATGTATTTACTGGCCTGATGCTCCAGCCCGGTTCGGTGATTATCTTACCAGAGTCAGGCTATTGAGTTTGACTTCAGGCTGGCCGGACGAATCGTTACCAAAAAGCGTGATCGTGGCAGAGTTTTTGCGCTTCCCGCATCGCTTATACGGCATAAGCTCTGTGGTAAACTGCAGATCGTTACGTGGAAGCAGGAATATAGAATGGCAACAATGCTGGATGTATCACTGCGCGCGGGCGTGTCGAAGGCCACGGTATCGCGCGTGCTGAACGGCACAGGTCAGGTAAAAGAGAGTACGCGTCAGCAGGTGTTTGCTGCGATGGAAGAGCTGGGCTATCGCCCGAACTTTCTCGCGCGCTCGCTGGCTAACCAGACCAGCAACAGCATTGGTCTGGTCGTCTCGACCTTTGACGGCTTTTATTTTGGCCGCCTTCTCCAGCAGGCGTCGCGGCAGACCGAAACTCACGGGAAACAGCTGATCGTCACCGACGGTCACGACGCGCCGGAACAGGAAGAGCAGGCGGTGCAGATGCTCGCCGATCGCCAGTGCGACGCCATCGTGCTTTACACGCGCTACATGAGCGAAAAAGCGATCGTCAAACTGATGAACACCGTGAAAACGCCGCTGGTGGTCATTAACCGTGAAGTGAGCCAGGCGCCGGATCGCTGCGTGTTCTTCGAACAGCAGGATGCCGCGTTTAAGGCCGTGGACTATCTGATCGATCAGGGCCATCGGGAGATCGCCTGTATCACCGTCCCGATCCATACCCCAACCGGGAAAGCGAGGCTGATGGGCTATCGCAAGGCGCTGGAAAAGCATGGTATCCGTCTGGACGAGCGTCGGATAAAGTACGGCGATGCAGGAATGACGCGGGGATACGAGCTTTGCAAGGAATTGATTGCCGACGGAGTACCGTTTAGCGCCCTGTTTGCCTGTAACGACGATATGGCGCTGGGGGCGTCCAAAGCGTTGCACCAGGCGGGGCTGAAAATCCCGCAGGATATCTCCCTGTTCGGCTTTGATGATGCCCCAAGCGCGAAATGGCTGGAGCCTGCGCTCTCGTCGGTTTATCTGCCCATCGACAATATGATTGTCACCGCCATCGATCAGGCGATCCGGCTGGCAAGAAACCAGCCGGTCGATGCCATCCCGCCGTTTACCGGCACGCTGGTGTTACGCGATTCGGTCACAACGGGGCCGTATTTTCATCAGACGAGTTCTAAAGCCAGCAGTTCCTGAATGGTCTGGCGACGGCGTATCAGCCGCGCCTTGCCATTATCAAACAGCACTTCCGGCAGCAGCGGGCGGCTATTGTAGTTAGAGGACATAGACGCCCCGTAGGCACCGGTGTCGTGCAGCACAAGAAAATCACCCGGTTTGACCTCTGGCAGCGCGCGGGTCTCCACTTTGCCGCCCTCCTGCTGGGTAAACACGTCACCCGATTCGCACAGCGGCCCCGCAACGACCGTCTCAACGCGCGGCGCCTGCGTTAAATCGCGGCCGTCGGCAGCCAGGGCGGTAATGTGGTGATAGCTACCGTACATGGACGGACGCATCAGGTCGTTAAAGCCTGCATCAATCAAGACGAAGTGGCGAGACCCCATCTCTTTCACGCTGCGCACCTGAGAAACCAGCACGCCGGCTTCCGCCACCAGGAAACGACCCGGCTCAATTTCCAGCTTCACCGCGTGGCCCAGATGCGCGGCGATTTGGTCACGCGCGGCGCTCCACAAACCGTAATAGTGATCGGTATCGATCGCCTCTTCCCCTTCGCGATAAGGAATGGAGAGACCACCGCCCGCAGAGATCGCCTCCAGATCCTGACCGAAGTCGACAACCTGACGCACCATCGCGCCGCACACCTGTTCCAGGTGGCCGTAATCCACCCCAGAGCCAATGTGCATATGAATGCCCACCAGCTTCAGGTTGTAGCGCTGTAACACCTCCAGCGCGGCAGGCATGTCGGCATACCAGATCCCGTGCTTGCTGTTTTCGCCGCCGGTATTGGTTTTTTGGCTGTGGCCATGACCAAAGCCCGGGTTTACGCGCAGCCAGACGCGGTGGCCGGGAGAAACCTGACCGAGCTGCTCGAGCATATCCACAGAACCGGCATTTACCGGGATCTGCAGTTCGTGAACGCGCGCCAGCGTCGCATCGTCGATCACATCGGCAGTAAAGACGATCGCGTCGCTGTCGGCTTTCGGATCGTATCCGGCTACCAGCGCGCGCTCGATTTCGCCGAGTGAAACGGAGTCAACCTTCACGCCCTGCTCGCGCATCAGGCGCAGAATATGAATATTGGAGCAGGCCTTCTGGGCAAAACGCACCACGTCGAACTGATGCAGGGCGGCGATCTTCTCGCGGACGATCTGCGCGTCGTAGACCCACACCGGACAGCCAAACTCGGCAGGCAGGCGCAGCAGGTTGTCGGCGTTCAAATCGGTATCAGTCTGGTTCAGCGGGCGTGGCATGGTCTTCTCCGGATAAATGCGTTTTGATGATTACGCCACAGCGCAAAGAGAATAAAAAATATCGTTTTATCGCGAGTCTATGCAAAAATGATATGGTCACTTCTCTGCTTTCAGGTGCCCTATGCCCGCCGTCAATTTACGCCATATCGAGATCTTTCACGCCGTGATGACCACCGGCAATCTCACCGAAGCCGCACAGATGCTGCACACCTCGCAGCCGACGGTGAGCCGCGAGCTGGCGCGCTTCGAGAAAGTGCTGGGGCTGAAGCTGTTCGAACGCACCCGGGGCAGGCTTCACCCAACGGTACAGGGGTTACGCCTGTTCGAGGAAGTTCAGCGCTCCTGGTACGGGCTGGACAGAATAGTAAGTGCCGCGGAAAGCCTGCGCGAGTTTCGCCAGGGCGAGCTGTCGATCGTCTGCCTGCCCGTCTTTTCGCAATCCTTTTTGCCGATGCTGCTGCAACCCTTTCTGGCCCGATACCCGGAGGTCAGCCTCACCATCGTGCCTCAGGAATCTCCCCTGCTTGAAGAGTGGCTTTCGGCTCAGCGCCATGATTTAGGGCTAACCGAAACCCTCACCCCCCCAGCGGGCACGGCGCGCACGGAGCTGCTCTCGTTAGATGAAGTGTGCGTTCTGCCCGCCGGGCATCGGCTTGCCGGTAAGGCGGTGCTCACGCCGGAGGATTTCCACGGGGAAAACTACATTAGCCTGTCGCAGACCGACAGTTACAGACAGCTGCTGGATACCCTGTTTGCCGAGCATCAGGTCAAACGGCGAATGGCGGTGGAAACGCACAGCGCGGCCTCGATTTGCGCGATGGTGCGTGCCGGCGTCGGCGTCGCGGTGGTCAATCCGCTCACGGCGCTGGATTATGCGGGAAGCGGGATCGTCATCCGCCGCTTTAGCGTGTCCGTCCCGTTCACCGTGAGCCTGATCCGTCCGCTACACCGTCCGGCTTCCGCGCTGGTGGACGCTTTCACCGAACACGTCATGGAGCACGCGCGTCAGGTGGCGCTTCGCTTACCTGACCTGCAGGACCCATTATGACAACATAAACGCCACGGCATCCGCAGCATGAATAGCGGTGGTATCAAATACCGGAAGAGGGCTTCGCTCAACGGGTACCAGCAAACCGATCTCCGTGCAGCCGAAGATCACCCCTTCAGCCCCCTGCTGCGCGAGTTTTTCGATGACGCTGACGTAGAAGGCGCGGGAGGTTTCGCTGAAGGTGCCGAGACAGAGCTCGTCAAAGATAATCTGATTGATGCGCGCCCGTTCTTCTTCTTCAGGGATCAGGCTTTCGATCCCAAACGCGCTGCGCAAACGCCCGCGATAGAAATCCTGCTCCATGGTGTAGCGCGTGCCCAGCAGCGCTACGCGGCGCATCCCGGATGCCGCAATTGCACGCCCGGTCGCGTCAGCGATATGCAGGAACGGCAGCGAGCAGCGGTTCTCAATATGCGATGCCACCTTGTGCATGGTATTGGTACAAAGCAATATCCCCTCGGCCCCAGCCCGCTCTAGCCCCAGCGCCGCCTGGGCCAGGATCGCCCCGGCTTTATCCCACTCGCCGCTCGACTGGCAGGCTTCGATTTCATGAAAATCCACGCTGTGCAGCAGCAGGCTTGCGGAGTGCAGACCACCCAGATGCTGCTTCACCCCTTCGTTAATCAGGCGATAATAAGGGATTGTCGATTCCCAGCTCATTCCACCTAACAGGCCGATCGTTTTCATCATCCCTCCTTTTCGTTGATTTCTTCTTTTAACACAACCGGTGCCAATAAAAAAAGGCGCTCTCTTGAGCGCCTTGTTAATCTGCAGGGTTTATTCCGTCACCGGCTCGGGGAGTGGATTACGGGTGAGCATCGCCTCGCGCAGTAAAACGCTACTGCAGGCAAACAGTGCCCCCAGGAGTGCCGCCAGAACGACAATCAGGGCCTTGCCCGGACCATCCTTTTTCACCGGCATGGAGGGAGAGAGCTGGTACCGGAATGGCTCAAGTTTAACATCCGCAAAGGAGAGCTTTTTCAACTGCGCCAGATAATATTCCCGGTTCTGGAAATCCGCCTTCAGCTCGGTCACGTCCTTGAGATTTTTTTCAATCTGCAGCTTTTGCGCGATACCGTCAGCACCGAGCGCAACAGAGTAATCCGGATCATCTTTTACCGCCTGCCCGTTGCTGTAGACCGGCTTCTTGATGCCGGCGGCATTCGCGACTTCCAGGGAATAATTCAGCCGCTGCAGGTTGGTATTGTGAATATTGGTCAAACGGACGCGATCCAGCTCTAGCTGCTGCTCAACGACTTTCGTTTTCAGCGCGATCTGGTTGCGGATATTCTGCACTGTCTCTTTCTCAACAATAGCCGCGATATAATTGATGTATCCCTCCAGAACGGATTGCGCATCGCCTGCTGCCGGCGCAGTGAAGTTTAATGTCCAGGAGATATAGGGGGTTTTATCCGCGTCTTTTCCCTGATCGTTATTCACCGCTTTCATTCTGTCTGAGATATTGACTATCGCCCGATGCAGCTCAAGCGGATCCACCTCAGCGTCTTTAAGCTGCGACATCACGTAAGAAGAGGATTTCAGATACTCTTCAAGCAATGACTGCGACTGAAACTTTTTAATAAAAAGATCAAAGACTTCCGGACGGGTAATCTTCACGTCCACATCCAGCACCTGTAACGCCACCATCATCTGGCGCAGCGGGTTCCACTGCGACTGTTCTGCCGGGGTGATCACCGCTTTACTGGTCCATTTTTGCGGCAGCAAAAATGAAATGGCCAGCCCCACGAGAGCAAAAGCAAGGGTAACGGCCACGATGCGCTTTTTAGCCGCCGCTAAAACCGCTAATAAACCTAAAAGATCTATTTCTTTAGCGTGTTCGTTACGGGTGGAATAATGGGGGAAATCAATATCTGTGCTTTTTTTGAAATCCATTTCTGACATAGGAATTCTTCTTTCTCTTGATGCTACGCATCTTTGTTCATTGATCGCTGTGGCTCAATAATACAATAGATTAAGAAAAATCCTAATTCCAAACACCATTATCTGACTACCCCTGCCAGAGTTAGTAGTGAGTTTCATCACGTTATGATTGTGATTAATCTCCCTTTCCACCTCCGGCATAGGTTAAACATGTAAACAGGCAATCCGATCACACGCCAATATTCCGCAGCTTCTCCCCGGCCATCAGCTTGCGCTCGATGTGTTCCAGCGTCACGCCTTTGGTTTCTGGAATCAGCCAGAACGTGACGCCAATAAATGCCACGTTCAGCACCGTATAGAGCCAGAACGTTCCCGCTGCACCAATCGCGTCCAGCAGCGTCAGGAAGGTCGCGCCGATGATCATGTTCGATACCCAGTTGGTGGTCGTGGAACAGGTGATGCCAAAGTCGCGGCATTTGAGCGGCTGAATTTCGGAGCACAGGATCCACACCACCGGCGCGGCGCTCATCGCGTAACCTGCGATACACATCATGGTCATCCCGACAGAAAGCCAGGAGAGTCCGCTGGAAGCCGTGCCGTTATCAAACTGCATCAGGCAGTAGCCGAGGATCAGCGTGCCGAGCGCCATCACGCTGAAGCCAATTTTCAGCGCCGGTTTGCGGCCCGCCTTGTCCACGGTGAATACGGCAATAAAGGTGGCAAACATGAAGGTCAGCCCGACCACCAGGGTGGCGATCATCTGCTGTTCGGTGGTGGTGAACCCGGCCATTTTGAAAATGCGCGGCGCGTAGTACATGATGATGTTCATGCCGGTGAACTGCTGCATCGCCTGCAGCAGCATGCCGAGGAAGACCGCCCGGCGCACGTTGCGGTTGATTTTAAACAGCGCCCAGCCCCCCTGCTTGAGCTTCAGGCTTTCGCGGATCTCGTTCAGCTCCTCGCGGGCTTTTTCAGAGGTATCGCGCAGCATGCGCAGCACCTCTTCCGCCTCCACGTGGCGCCCTTTTTGCGCCAGCCAGCGCGGGCTGTTCGGCAGGAAAATCACTAAAACAATCAGCACCACCGCTGGCAGCGCCAGCACGCCAAGCATTGCGCGCCAGTTGCCGCTGTAGCTGAAGTAGGTGTCAGACAGAAACGCCAGCACGATACCCAGCGTGACCATCAGCTGATACATGCTGATCATCTTTCCGCGCACGTTCTCGCTCGCCATTTCGGAGAGATAAAGCGGCGCCGTGTAGGAGGCAATCCCCACCGCCACGCCCAGCAGCACGCGGGAAAGCAGCAGAACCTCAACGTTTGCGGCAAAGGCGGAGCCAATGGAGCCGGCGACAAAAAGAATCGCCCCGGCCATCAGGCTGTATTTGCGCCCCAGGCGAAACGAGAGCCAGCCGTTGAACAGCGCGCCGATGGCCGCGCCGAGCATCATGCTGCTCACCACCCACTCCTGCAGGCGGCTGCTCAGGGTAAAGTGATCGGTAATAAAGGGCAATGCACCGGCAATGACGCCAATATCCAGTCCAAATAACAGGCCCGCCACGGCGGCGGCAATAGAGACAAACTGGTTCATGCGGCGAGTATCACGCAGCGCAGCGGGCATTAGGGTAGAGTCATTTATCGAGGTCATATTTTCCTGCCTGAACAGTGAAATTCGTTAAGTGAAATTACGAGATAGCGAGAAAAAGTGTCAGGCGGGAAAAGGTGAAGATATGGATTATTTCGCTGCGACATAGCGTTCTGTGATGGACATTACAATTTCAACTAACGCTGAATAATCACATGCTTTTACTAATCATCTAATTTTTAAAGATTAAAAGTGTGATGGCTGTCGTTCATGACTTTTTAGTATGGATTTTCCGTGTTTATCCATATGGATTTTGACAATTTTTAAGCAAAAAAAACCTCTGCCCAAAAGCAGAGGTCCAGACCCGATGCGGGCTATCGCGCCAGCCAGCCGCCATCGACCGCCACGGTGTAGCCGTTGATATAGTCCGATGCCGACGAGGCCAGAAAGACCACCGGCCCCATCAGATCGCCCGGAAGCCCCCAGCGCCCCGCCGGAATGCGGTCGAGGATTTCCGCGCTACGCTGCTCGTCCGCACGCAGCTGCTGCGTGTTGTTGGTCGCCATGTAACCCGGCGCAATCGCATTCACATTGATGTTGTGTTTCGCCCACTCGTTTGCCAGCAGGCGGGTCACGCCCATCACGGCGCTTTTGGACGCGGTGTAAGACGGCACGCGGATACCCCCCTGGAATGAGAGCATGGAGGCAATATTCACGATCTTGCCGCCGTTCCCCTGCGCAATAAAGTGCTTTGCCGCCGCCTGGGACATGAAAAATACGCTCTTGATGTTCAAATCCATCACGTCGTCCCAGTCGCGCTCGCTGAAATTGATCGCATCTTCACGGCGAATCAGCCCGGCGTTGTTGACCAGAATGTCGATGTGACCGAATTCCGCCACCGCGCGATCCAGCAGTTCAGGAATGGCATCGATTTTACGCAGGTCGGCGGTCAGGCTCAGGAAGCGGCGGCCCAGGGCCGTCACGCGCTCGAGGGTTTCCGTCGGTTCAACGATATTAATTCCGACGATATCGCAGCCCGCTTCCGCCAGGCCTAACGCCATCCCCTGACCCAGCCCGGTGTCACACCCGGAAACCACCGCCACTTTTCCCTGCAGAGAGAATGCATCCAGAATCATGTTTATTCCTTACTCTTTCAGAGCCTGTCACTCACAGGCAGGTTTATGCGTCACTGCCCGCGACTAGCGCAGATCGCTGACCGCAACATGGTCCATGTCATCAAAGACCTGGTTTTCACCCACCATTCCCCAGATAAAGGTGTAGGCTTTTGTCCCTACGCCGGAGTGAATAGACCAGCTCGGCGAAATCACCGCCTGCTCGTTATGCATCACGATATGGCGCGTTTCCTGCGGCTGTCCCATCATGTGGAACACGCAGGCGTCCTCATCCATGTTGAAGTAGAAGTAGACTTCCATGCGGCGCTCGTGGGTATGGCACGGCATGGTATTCCACAGGTTGCCCGGCGCAAGTTCGGTCAACCCCATGCTGAGCTGGCAGGTCTCCAGCACGTCCGGCACGAAGTATTTATTGATGGTGCGGCGGTTGCTGGTGAGGTTGTCGCCCAGCGTCACGGGCGCGACGTCTGCCGGGGTCACCTTTTTGGTTGGACAGGTGGCGTGGGCCGGCGCGCAGTTATAGTAGAATTTCGCAGGCCTGCTGGCGTCGATGCTGGCAAAGACCACGTCCTTCGCCCCTTTACCCACGTACAGCGCCTCGCGATGGCCAATCTCATAGCACCGTCCGTCTACGGTGATGGTGCCCGGCCCGCCGATGTTAATCACCCCCAGCTCGCGACGTTCGAGGAAATAATTCACGCCCAGCTGTTTACCGACCTCGCCGCCCACGGAGACGCTTTTCGTGACGGGCATAATGCCGCCCACAACAATGCGGTCGATATGGCTGTAAACCATGGTGTACCTGTCAGCCTCGAATATCTGCTCGACTAAAAATGCCTTACGCAGCCCCTGCGTATCCAGCGTTTTGGCGTGCGCGCTGTGGATGCTTTCTCTGACGTCCACGGTAACCTCCAGATGTGGTCATGCCCGAAGGCGGGAAGTAAAACGAAACAGCGTTCCGTTTTACATGATGAGCACATACTATCGGCATAAAGTGGGCTTTTCAATTATATTTAAAACAACGTTTCATTTTTATTTTTATTTATAACGGAAATGGTGTTCGGATCACAATTAAGCCGCCAGGAGAAAAAGGGCGCGAAAAAAAACCTCCCGGAGGAGGTTTTTTAATGAGAAGAGGTTAGCGTTCGATGGCCAGCGCCACCCCTTGCCCGCCGCCTATACACAGCGTGGCAATTCCTTTGCGGGCATTGCGCTTTTTCATTTCGTGGACCAGCGAAACCAGGATCCGGCAGCCGGACGCCCCGATCGGGTGCCCCAGCGCGATCGCTCCACCGTTTACGTTGACCCGCAGCGGATCCCACTCCAGCATTTTTCCGACGGAGATCGCCTGCGCGGCATAGGCTTCGTTCACTTCGATCAGATCCACATCAGAAAGCTGCCACCCCGCACGCTCCAGACAGCGACGGGTCGCATAGACCGGCGCGATCCCCATTAACGCAGGATCCACGCCCACGCTGGCAAATGCCTTAATGCGGGCTAATACGGGAAGATCGAGTTCGAGGGCTTTGCTTTCGCTCATCATCATCACGGCCGCGGCGCCGTCGTTAATGGAAGAGGCATTTCCCGCCGTGACCGAGCCCTGCATTTCAAACGCAGGATTCAGCCTCGCCAGCCCTTCAGCGCTGGCGTCGGTGCGCGGCTGTTCATCGGTATCCACAACGATAACCTCGCCCCCCTGACGCTGCGTGCTGACCGGGACAATTTCGTCGCGAAAACGGCCGGAATCAATCGCCGCACGCGCTTTTTGCTGCGAGCTTAACGCATAGGCATCCTGCACCTCACGGCTGATGCCGTACTCGCGCGCCAGGTTTTCCGCCGTTACGCCCATATGATAATCGTTGAAGGCATCCCACAGCCCGTCATGCACCAGGCTGTCGAGCAGCTGACTGTTACCCAGCTGTGCGCCGGTACGGCTGTCGGTCAGGACGTGCGGCGCGCGGCTCATATTCTCCTGCCCGCCCGCAATGATTACGTCCGCCTCACCACACTGAATGGCCTGCGTCGCGAGATGCAGCGCTTTTAATCCTGAACCACAGACGTCGTTGATAGTGATAGCGGAGACGGTATTGGGCAGTCCGCCCTTCAGCGCCGCCTGTCGCGCAGGGTTTTGCCCGGCACCGGCCGTGAGGACCTGTCCCAGAATCACCTCATCAACTTCATGTGCTGCGATCCCGCTACGTTCTACCAGCGCTTTCACCACCACGCTGCCCAGGTCAACCGCCGAGTGACGCGCGAGCGCTCCCTGAAAACAGCCGATAGCTGTACGCAACGCACCCACTATTACGACATCTTTCATCACGACCTCTGTGTTAAATGACATGACGATAGTAGAGGATTGTTACTGGCAATTATCTTAATTGTTTAAAAATAGTGAGTTTAATCACAAGGATCAGCGTGCATCCTGCAGATACTGCCGCAGCCAGCTTCCGGCAACGCCGGGAGGGGATCGTTTATTCCACAGCAGATCGATGCCGATCGCCCGCGGCCAGCCGGGAACATTGAGCTGTACCAGGGATTTCGCGGCGGCAAATTCCTCCACCAGCGCGCACGGCAAGACGCACCAGCCAAATCCCTGTACCGCCATACTCAAGAGTAACAGGTAATTCGGGGCTGACCAGACGGGCCCGCGCGCGATCTCCGCCTCACGCTCAAGATAGGTGCTCAGCCGCAGCTCTCGCCAGCCGTGCAGCTCGTCACGCTGAACGTCATCCTGCCCGGCCAGCGGATGCGTGGTCGCGACATAGATCGCCATGCGGGTCTGCATCGGCAGCCGGATGGCGCCGATATCCGTAGGATAACCGTCTCGCGCTTCGGTGAGGCCAATCTGCGCGCGCTCCTTTTGCAGCAGATCGATCACGTCCTCCTCTTCGCCAATCAGACATTCGAATTCCGTATGGGGAAAGCGCGCATCAAACTGCTTCATCATCTCTTCCAGCACGTCCGGGTTGAGGGTATCGGAAAGGACAAACGTCAGACGCGCCTCCGTTTGCGCCGTGAGCGACACCGCCAGCTCATCCAGCCGCGTGCTGGCGGCGAGAATAGCCTGCACGTAGCCCAGCACCTGTTCCCCCTGGGCCGTTAACACCGGCTGGCGGGCCGAACGGTCAAACAGCTCAAATCCCAGATCGGCTTCAAGGTTGGCAATGGACGTGCTGACCGTCGACTGGCTTTTACGCAGCCGGCGTGCGGCCGCAGAGAAAGAGCCTGCTGCAACGGTCTCGACAAACGCGGTCAGGGCTTCGGGTGAATAGCGCATAACCTATCTACTTTTACGATGGATACTATCTTTAATATATCAGCTTTAGCGATAAAAATAGGCCACATCAACGCCCATACTGGAGAATTAACGAGGTCTATCGCTATGCAACATCAGGATGCACTCCAACGTAAACTGCCGGAGCGGATCTTTCATGCTGTCTGTTTTGAAGGGATTGCGACGGCGATCCTCGCCCCTACCGCGGCGTGGCTTATGCAGCGTTCCGTGGTGGAAATGGGTGGGTTGACCATTATTCTGGCCACCACCGCCATGCTGTGGAACATTATTTATAACGTCGGCTTCGACCGTTTCTGGCCTGTTCAGCGCGTCAAACGTACGGCAAAAGTGCGTGCGCTGCATGCGCTGGGGTTCGAATGCGGCTTTATTGTGATTGGCGTGTCGATTGTCGCCGCCGTGCTGGGCGTCACCCTGCTGCAGGCATTCACACTGGAAATAGGTTTCTTCCTGTTCTTCCTGCCGTACACCATGTTCTATAACTGGGCGTACGATAATCTGCGTGAGAAATTTCTTAAGCGCCGCCAGCAACGACGCGCCCTGGCAGGCTGAACCGCCTCTGGCCGGACGCCCGTTCCGGCCCGACGTCTTCGAAGCAACTGCGCTCTTAAGGCATAACTATGGTAAATTGCACGCCATTCTGATGGTTTGATAGTTGATACGTTGCTCTAATGTCGAAAATTTGGTCAAAAGATGAGACTCTCTGGAGTTTCGCTCTCTACGGCACGGCCGTGGGCGCAGGAACGCTCTTCCTGCCCATTCAGCTGGGCTCCGCAGGCGCAATCGTCCTGTTTATTACCGCCCTCGTGGCCTACCCCTTAACCTACTGGCCGCACAAAGCGCTGGCGCAATTTATCCTGTCGTCGAAAACGAAAGGCAACGAAGGGATCACCGGCGCCGTTTCGCACTATTACGGCAGGAAGATCGGCAACCTGATCACCACGCTCTATTTCATCGCCTTCTTTGTGGTGGTGCAGATTTATGCGGTGGCCATCACCAACTCGTTAACCGAGCAGCTGGCAAAACACCTGACGGTAGACACCACCGTTCGCGTGCTGGTTAGCCTGGGCGTGGTACTGGTCCTGAATCTGATCTTCCTGATGGGACGGCATATCACGATAAAAGTGATGGGCTTCCTGGTGTTTCCGCTGATCGCCTATTTCCTGTTTGTCTCGCTCTACCTGATCGGCAGCTGGCAACCCTCGCTGCTGACCAGCCAGATGGCCGTCGATCGCCATACGCTGCACCAGGTCTGGATTTCGATTCCGGTGATGGTGTTTGCGTTCAGCCACACGCCGATTATCTCGACGTTTGCCGTTGACCGCCGCGAGAAGTTCGGGGACGAGGCCATGGCTAAATGCAAGAAAATCATGAAGGTGGCATACCTGATTATCTGCCTGAGCGTGCTGTTCTTTGTCTTCAGCTGCCTGCTTTCTATTCCACCGTCGTATATTGTGGCCGCCAAAGAGGAAGGAGTGACAATCCTGTCTGCGCTGTCGATGATGCCCTCTTCACCGGCGTGGCTCGGCATTTCCGGGATTGTCGTGGCGATTATTGCGATGTCGAAATCGTTTCTCGGCACCTATTTTGGGGTGATTGAAGGGGCGACGGAGATCGTGAAGTCGTCGCTGAACCAGGTGGGCGTGAAAAAGAGCCGCGCCTTTAACCGCGCGATATCCATCATGGGGGTGTCGTTAATCACCTTTGCCGTCTGCTGCATTAACCCGAACGCCATTTCGATGATTTACGCCATCAGCGGCCCGCTTATCGCCATGATCCTGTTTATCATGCCGACGCTGTCGACGTATCTGATCCCCTCCCTGAAACCGTACCGTTCCATTGGCAACCTGCTGACGCTGATCGTCGGGGTGCTGTGCGTGTCGGTGATGTTTGTCGGCTAATTCCCTTTCCTGCCCGGCGCGCTGCCGGGCAGGCCATTCAACCCCGGCCTCCTGCTTACAGCGGAAAAGGCCTGTCCTGCACCACCGTTTTCATGACAAGCGTTGAGCGAAGATGCTGCACGCCGGGCATAGCGGAGATCTTCTCGTCGTAGAGCTTCTGGAAAGCGGAAAGGTCGCGGGTCACGACGTGCATCAGATAATCAGGATCGCCAAACAGGCGCTGAGCCAGCACAATCTGCGGGATCTCCTCCACCGCCTCTTCAAACGCGCTGACCGCCTTGCGGTCACCCTCTTTCAGCGTCGCGAACACTATCGCCAGGAAATTAAATCCCATTTTGGCAGGGTCGAGGCTGGCACGGTATCCCGTTATGGCCCCGCTTTGCTCCAGCGCCCGCACGCGACGGTGGCACGGCGAAAGGCTCAGATTCACCCGCTCAGCCAGTTCGGTAAGCGACAGGCGGCCGTCAGACTGCAGTTCAGCAAGAATTTTTCTATCGATGCTATCCATGTGGAAGATTTTCTCATTTTCACCGTGTTATGAGCATAACATTGAAAGCCTATTTCGCAGTGTTAGCGATATTCTTTTTCGCAACGTATAACGCACTGCGGGAGTATTTCAGGACGATGGAAATGAGTATTGTGGCCGGCTTTTGGGTGGTTTCGTTTCTGCTCATCATGACCCCGGGGGCCGACTGGGCCTACGCTATTAGCGCCGGAATCAACGGCCGCCGCGTGGTCCCGGCGGTGATGGGGCTGATGTCCGGGCATCTGCTAGCCACATTGATTGTGGTGGCAGGCGTGGGGGTATTGATTGCTCAACATCCGCTGGCGTTAGCCGGGCTGACCGTGACGGGAGCCCTGTATCTCCTGTGGCTTGGCATAACGTTATTGCGTCACCCGGCCGTACCGGAAAAGGCCATCCAGCATGCGGATAACTGGACGCAGTGGGCGGTGAAAGGACTCTGCATTAGCGGCCTTAACCCGAAGGTTTTTTTGCTGTTCCTGGCCCTGCTCCCGCAGTTTACAGACCCAACCGGAAGCTGGTCGATAGCGATGCAGATGTCCGCGCTTGGGATGATGCACCTTATTACCTGTACCCTGGTCTATCTGCTGGTGGGGTATGGTTCGAAAGCGGTGCTGGCGACCCGGCCACAGGCGGCCCGTCTGGTGAGCAGGGCATCGGGAGGGTTGATGGTGCTGATAGCGCTGGTACTGCTGTTTGAGCAGGTGAGATAACTGTCTTTTTTGCCGGGTGGCGCTGCGCTTACCCGGCCTACATTTCACAACGATATCAATTAATTGCACAATTCATTGTAGGCCCGTGCAAGCGTAGCGCCGCCGGGCGAAACTCACAAATCGCACGTTGTCAGCAGTCTGAAAAAACACCGGCCATCGCCGGTGTGAGTTACGCCCGAATATCGTCATATTCCCGCGTTTTATCAAACTCATGTTTCGCAAACGGGCACAGCGGGATAATTTTGCGATTCTCACCGCGCATCTTCTCCACCACTTTCGCCACCAGCTGTTTACCGACGCCCTGCCCTTTCAGGCTCTCATCCACATCGGTGTGCTCGATAATGCTCAGGTGCTCGCCGGTTGGCACGAAGACAATCTCCGCGACCTGGTTGCCGTTCGCATCATTCACGTAAAACTTGTTATGGCCTTCCAGAATATCCATGGTTCCTCGCTTATTTTTGGCGATACTTCAGCGCACCGCTCGGGCAGGTATCAATCACGCGTACAACCGTTTCAACGTCCACTTCATCGGGAATGATCCACGGCTTACGTTTCAGATTAAACAGCTTTGCGCTCCCACGCACGCAGTTACCGGAGTGTTTGCAGATCCCGGTGTTGAAGTAGACGTCAATTTTCTCGCCGGTATAGGCCCGGTAACCCGCATCCAGTAGCTCTTTATCCATGACATTGCCTCTGTAATTATTATCGTGCTGAATGAAGCATAGCCTTACGGGATCCTGATGGCTATAACGCCGAAAACGAAAAGCCAGGTCACAACTCTTTTCTTGCCAGATTGCGTCCGCTATTTGCCCATGTCAGGCTCGGGAAATGTCACTTTTACATAACATCCGCAGGTTGAATGAAACGCAGACTCTCATTTCAGGTAAAGCTGTTTTTAGCGCTGGTGTGCTTCTCCTGCCTGCTGTTAGTTCTGCTGGGAACGATCCTGTTTCATTTTATTGACCGACAGCTCCATCACGATCTCGGCCAGCGCGCCCGGGTGCAGGCCAGCCAGATCGCGCTGATGCCGGGTCTGGCGGCCCTAGTCGCGGCCAGAGATATCCCCGGCATCGCCCGGTTAATTCAGCCGCTGCGCGCCCAAAGCGATGCCAGCTACATTGTGATTGGCGATACCGAGGAACAGCACCTCTATCATTCGGAATCCCCGGAACGCATAAATTTACCGATGATCGGCGGGGATAATGCGGAGGTATTACAGGGCAAAACCATTATTTCCGTGCGCCAGGGCGGGATTGGGGTTTCACTGCGCAGCAAAGCGCCGATCTTTAACGCGCAGCACCAGGTGATTGGTATTGTCTCGGTCGGCTATCTGACCTCCTATATTGCCAATATTAACGCCCGCATTCTCTGGCAGTCCGGGCTGTACGGCGCGGGGCTTCTGCTGCTGCTGTTTATGTTCTCCTGGCTGTTTACCCGCAATCTCAAAAAACAGATGTTCCGACTGGAGCCGAAAGATATCGCTCAGCTGGTTTTGCAGCAGCGCGCGCTATTAGAAGCCATGTATGAGGGGGTATTTGCCGTCAATGATGAGAAGCAGCTGATTTTAATTAACCGCGCCGCACGAGAAATGTTGGATATCCGGCAAAGTGAGAAAGCGCTTATCGGCAAACCGCTGGAAGACGTTCTGCAGACGTCGCCGGGCTTTTTATCCCAGCGCTACGCCTCGGTGAGCAGTGGCAGCCACGACCAGATTGCCGTGCTGAACCAGCGGGAGGTAATCGTCAACCGCGTGGCGATTGAGGTCGAACCCGGCGTTGAAAGCGGCTGGGTCTACAGCTTTCGCGACAAAAATGACATCAACACCCTCAGCAGCCAGCTCAGTCAGATCAAGCGCTATGCGGATAACCTGCGCATTATGCGCCACGAGCAGCTGAACTGGACCGCCACGCTGGTGGGCTTGCTGCAGATGAAACACTATGACGAGGCGATTCGCTACATTCAGGTGCAGTCCGAAGGCGCGCAGCGCGTGCTGGACTTTGTCTCCGCCCGTTTTTCCTCTCCCGCGCTGTGTGGGCTGCTGCTCGGAAAATACGTCAGCGCCCGCGAAAAAGGGATCGAACTGCTGTTTGATCCCGCCTGCCAGCTCACCCGCATGCCTGCCACGCTCAACGAAACGGAGCTGATGTCCATTATTGGTAACCTGCTGGATAACGCGGTGGACGCGACCCTTAAGGCCCCGGTCCCCGCGCCGGTGGAACTCTACATTTCTGACCGTAACCAGGAGCTGCTGATCGAGGTGGCCGACCGGGGCTGCGGGGTGGAGGATGCGATGAAGCCGCATATTTTCCGCCAGGGATTCAGCAGCAAGCCGGAACGTGAAAACGACATTGTGGGCACCGAGCACGGTATTGGCCTGTATCTGGTGGCAGGATATATCGACAAGGCTGGCGGCAGCATTGAGATTGCCGACAACACGCCACAAGGGACCATTTTTTCTGTGTTTATTCCGAATGGGCAAAAGCATGACCCGAGCACTTGATGTTGTGATCGTTGAAGATGAGCCGCACCTGGCGGAGCTGCATCGCGAGTATATCGAGCAGAATTTTCATTTACGCGTGGTGGGCATCGCCGCGTCGATTGAGCAGGCATGCAGCCTGATTCGTCAGCATCAGCCGCGGCTTATCCTGCTGGACAACTATCTCCCGGACGGTAAAGGCGTGGAGCTCATCGATAACCCGCTGCTGAAAAGCTATGAGTGTTCGGTAATCTTCATCACCGCCGCCAGCGATATGCAGACCTGCAGCCACGCCATGCGCAGCGGCGCGTTTGACTACCTCATCAAGCCCGTCTTTTTCCAGCGCCTGCACGCCTCGCTGGAGCGTTTTATGCGCTTCATACACACCGTACAGCAGGTGAAGGTGGTCGACCAGCATGCGCTGGATCGCCTGTTTCATCTGCCTGCCGCGGAAGCCTCCGTAACGCCATCCACAAAGGGCATTGAACCCCAGACGCTGGAGCGGATAAAACGCCTGTTCGCCGAGCATCCCGACAGCGCGATGTCGGTTGAAGAGGTGGTGGAAAACGTGGGGATCAGCAAAACCACGGGGCGTCGCTACCTCGAATACTGCGTGGAGAGCGGGTTAATCAGCGTTGAAATGCTGTACGGCAATATTGGTCATCCTCGCCGGTTATACCGCAAAGCCCCCGATAAACCGTAATCCGCAACCGTTCGTTGGCTAACGTTCGCGGATTTTATGGTGTTAATTGCTGAAACGACGGCGACAATCACACTTCGGAATCATTGCCCTCGCCTCCCTATTGTCGGAGGCGCGCTTTACGCTATGTTGACAATTAGTTCCTCAAATGTAACTAAAAGGTTAACTATAATGTCGAACACGTTCCGAATTTCTCTGCTTACCGCTACCGTACTGTTCTCTGCTTCTGCACTGTCTGCCCTGCCGCAGGGTTATCCTGCTGAGTATCAAAAAGTGGTTGATGCCGCCACGAAAGAGGGCAAGGTTGTCATCTATTCCACTACCGACATCAAAGCTGCCGGGCCGCTGATCCAGGGCTTCGAAAAAACCTACCCGGGCATTAAAGTCGAATACAACGACATGAACAGCACCGAGCTGTACAACCGTTTCATCAGCGAACAGGCTTCCGGCGGCGTGAGCGGCGACGTGGTCTGGAGCTCCTCAATGGACACGGGCCTGAAGCTCGCCACCGACTACGCCATGGAGTACAAATCTCCGGAGCAAAGCCAGCTGCCGAAATGGGCGGTCTGGAAAGATAAGGCCTACGGCACCACCTATGAGCCGGTGGTCTTTATCTACAACAAGCGCCTGATCCCGACCGGTGACGTGCCGGATTCTCACGCCGCGCTGGCGAAGCTGATTGCCAGCCAGACGGACAAATTCAAGAACAAAGTCACCACCTACGACATCGAAAAATCGGGGCTGGGCTTTATGCTCTCGGTGCAGGATCACAACGCCGATCCGAACTACTTTAAGACCCTGGCCGACGTCGCCAAAGGGGGCCTGTCGGTGCAGTCGTCTACCGGCACCATGATGGAGCGCGTCTCCTCCGGTGAAAACCTGATTGGCTTCAACATCCTCGGTTCTTATGCGGAAGCGCGTGCGAAAAACGATCCGTCGCTCGGCATTGCCTATCCAAAAGACTACACCCTGGTGCTGTCGCGCGTGTCGTTCATCAGTCAACAATCGCAAAACAGCAACGCCGCGAAGCTGTGGCTGGACTACGTGCTCTCTGAACAAGGGCAAGGCATTCTGGCCAACCAGGCGGACATTCCCTCCATTCGTAACGATATCGAAGGGAAAAATGATATCGACGGCCTGACCAAAATCCTCGGCAACGCGCTGAAGCCGATCCCGGTTGATGAAACGCTGCTGGAATACCTGCAGCCGAAAAAACGCCTGGAGTACATCAAAGAGTGGCGTACCGCCGCCGGTAAATAAGCGTCTGAGCGCGGCGCTGGCCGCCGCGCGCCCTTATCGACTGAGTTCGTTTTTCTGGGCTGCAACACCAGGGATACCCCATGAATACATTACGCAGAAAGTGGCAAAGCCTGCCGCGAGGCATCGTCGTGCTGATAACCGCCCTGGTTATCTACACGCCGCTGTCGTTTATCGTGATCCAGAGCTTCCTGTCCGCGCCGTTCTTTTCGCCGTCAAAAGAGTGGAGCTTTGAATCATTTGATTTTATTTTCACCGACCCCGATTTTTATAAGGCCCTGAAAAGCGGTTTTATTCTGGCTTTCGGGCTGGTCTTTATCTCTATCCCGCTGGGCGGCGTGCTGGCATTTTTGATGGTGCGTACCGACCTGCCCGGTCGCCGGCTGATTGAGCCGCTGATCCTGGTCCCGATTTTCGTTTCACCGATGGTGCTGGGCTTCGGCTACGTGGTGGCCGCCGGTCCGGTGGGCTTTCTCTCCCAGTGGGCGGAGGCGCTGATTGGCTTTGTGCCGTGGAATATCTACGACATGTCGAGCATTGTGGTCATTGCCGGCCTGACGCACGTCCCGCACGCCTATCTGTATATCTCGTCAGCGCTGCGCAGCGTGGGCTCCGACGTGGAAGAAGCCGCGCGCACCGCGGGCGCGTCGCCCTGGCAGGTGATGACCTCCGTCAGCCTGCCGATGGTGCGCCCGTCTATTCTGTACGCCACCGTGCTGCTGTTCTTCCTCGGGCTGGAAGTGTTCGGCCTGATGCTGGTCCTCGGCGATCCGGAAGGCAATATGGTGTTGGCGACCTATCTTTATAAGCTGACGAACAAGATGGGTACCCCATCCTATAACCTGATGGCGGCGGTTGCCGTGGTGCTCATCTGCATCACCATCCCGCTGGTGATGCTCCAGCGTCGCTTGATGCGCACCGCCAACCGCTTCGTCACCATGAAGGGCAAGGCCTCGCAGGCCCGGGCTCTGCCGCTGGGTAAATGGCGCTGGGTGGCTGGCGCGGTGATTGCCTTCTGGCTCACCGTCACCATTGGCGTTCCGCTGCTCGGCGTGGTGCTGCGCGCGTTTATCTCCAACTGGGGCGTGGGCGTTTCGCTGTGGGACGAGCTTTCTCTGAACACCTTCCGCACCATCTGGGCGCAGCCCAACCTGCTGCGCGCCATCGTCAACTCCATGGCGATTGGCGTCATTGGCGGCGCGCTGGCCGTGGTGTGCTACCTGTTTGTCGGCATTGCCATGCACCGCAAGCCGGATAACACCACGCGTTTCCTGGACTACAGCGTGCTGGTACCGCGCGCCGTGCCTGGCCTGCTGGCGGGTCTGGCCTTCCTGTGGGTGTTCCTGTTCCTGCCGATGTGGCTGGATAACTCGCTGAAATCCGGCTGGCTTTCCGGATTCGCCTGGACCGACTGGATGCGTGAAAACGTCATCGTCTGGCTACGCTCGCTGCGCAGCACCATTTTCAGCGTCTGGCTGGCCTATACCGTGGTGTGGATGGCTTACGGGCTGAGGCTTATCTCTTCCACGCTGCTGCAGGTGGGGCCGGAGCTTGAAGAGGCGGCGCGCAGTACCGGAGCAACGCGCGGGCAGATCACCCGCCACGTTACCATCCCGCTCTCCCGCTACGGCCTTATCGGTTCGTGGCTGCTGATGTTCCTGATCTTTGAACGCGAATACTCAACGGGTGTGTACCTGCTTTCACCCGGCACGGAGACCATCGGCTCGATGCTGGTTTCCCTCTGGGCCGCGGGTGCCATCGATATCGTGGCGGCGCTATCTTTCATTAACATCCTGCTGGTCGTGGTAGGTCTGGGCATTGCCCTTCGTTTCGGAGTGAAAATACATGATTGAATTAGCGGTTGACGATCTGCACTTAACCTACGGCGACAATCCTGTTTTAAAAGGTGTCTCCATGAACCTGAAGCGCGGCGAAGTGGTCTCCCTGTTAGGCCCCTCCGGCAGCGGCAAAACCACCCTGCTCCGCGCCGTCGCGGGTCTGGAAAAACCGACCCAGGGGTCGATTGTCATTGGACAGAATAAAGTTTACGACGGTACGCCGCGCAGCGAGGTCCCGGCGGAAGAGCGTAACCTGGGGCTGGTATTCCAGTCCTATGCCCTGTGGCCGCACAAAACCGTGTTTGAGAACGTGGCCTATCCGCTCAAGCTGCGCAAAGTCCCGGCCAAAGAGACCCAGCAGCGCGTGCAGGATGTGCTGGACCAGCTGGGTCTGGGCCATTTTGGCAAACGTCACCCGCACCAGCTCTCCGGTGGACAGCAGCAGCGCGTGGCGATCGGCCGGGCGCTGGTGTACAACCCGCCGGTGATTTTGCTGGACGAACCGCTCTCTAACCTCGACGCCAAGCTGCGCGAAGAGGCCCGCGTGTTCCTGCGCGAGCTGATTATCAAGCTCGGGCTATCGGCACTGATGGTGACGCACGACCAGAACGAAGCGATGTCCATATCCGACCGCATCCTGCTGCTCAACAACGGCAAAATTGAGCAACAGGGTACGCCGCAGGAGATGTACGGCTCGCCGAAGACGCTGTTTACCGCCGAGTTTATGGGCAGCAACAACCGCCTGCACGGCAAGGTCACCGACGTGCGCGACGGCAGAGCGCGCATCGAAGGAAAAGGCTGGGTGCTGTGGGGCCAGGCGGGCGAAGGGGTACAGAGCGGTAATGACGCCACGGCGGTGATCCGCGTCGAGCGCGTGGCGGTGGTCGAGGGACCAGGGGAAAATCAGCTTGAGCTACCGCTGCTCACCAGCATGTACCTCGGCGACCGCTGGGAGTACCTGTTCCGCACGGTGGGGGATGATTTTGTGATCCGCGCTTATGGGCATGAGGTTCGGGATCCGCAGCACTGCCATCTTTCGCTGCCGGAGAAGCATGTTTGGGTGTTCCCGAAAGGGTGATGAGTCAATAATTAATCTGCCATGGCCCGGTAGCGATTCGCTTACCGGGTCTACAAAACAAAGAAATGCACAGATGCCAGGATTGGTGGCGCTAGCGATTATTGTTAAGGCATTCCGACTTAAATATTTACCTGCCCCTTCTTTCCATCCCTACGCATAACGGGTTAAGGCTCCATATCAAAATGTTATTACAGAGCATATAAAGAAAATTTATGCATCATATCCAGCATTTTAGAAAATTAATTGAACATGCTCCGTCAGTCCAACAAGATCTTCATAGGCGATTGGGCCAAAATCAGGATAATGGTTTTCAATATACTCGTTAACATCTTCCATACCTTCACTGACTCTGTGATTATTAACAAACAATCTGTTCCCGGACTGTTTTCCCAGATCGCTTTGATAATGTTTTCGCTCTCCGGTAAATCACCGCACACAATATCCTGTAATCCAGACTAAACCTGCTCCGGCGAAAGATTGCTGTCCTCTGCATACTGTGCATAGGACTGTACCAACTGGCAGTTATACATCATCCCTTTTGGCAAATCGAACCCATCACTCAGAGAGTTATTCTCCACAACAACTCGATCCGACGCACATTGCTCTGATAATGTCTTATCCCTTTTCTTTTAGTGGCTTATTGACACTGTTGTATTTTATGCCCAAGCTTTTTTCGCTGTTAAGCATTTTGGAGCCACAGACGCTACCGCCGCGCAGTGACGCTCAGGTCTGCCACGCATTTATCATATAAATAGCACGCAGAAGAGCTCCCAACGAACATAACACGGTGTAACCTACTGATATCATTTAATATCCTGCCAAAATAAATTCATATATTATCGAATAATATCGCTATACCTCAAATTCATGTATCAACGATTTGATTCATGCCATTTTTTTAGAGTTTTATAAAAATTAATAACACTATCTAAATCAGTGTTCCACTCTGAAATTTTAACTCCATCTTCATTATGTGTTTTGCGCGAATCAGTAAATTTATTTATCATTTCAGGATTGAATCCCGGACACTCATCCAAAAATAAAATTTTATTTTGAACAAAAACATCATTACCCGAGAAATATAAAACCCAAGTAAATATAAAGTTCGCATCATCAGGCTCATACATTGAAACAACCAATGCAGCATGCTTTTTATTTGTCAATCCTTCTTTAAGAGAGTTTAGCCAGCTAACTTTGTAATTATCTATATTCCAGTAAGATAGTGGAATATTTATTACCTCTGAAAAACCACCAATAATTACCGATGATGGCAAGAAACATTCACCTTCATTATTCACTGGTTTATCCTCAGGGAAAATGCCAAACATATGTTAGTCCTTAATCCTGTTCAAGTTACTGTCATAAGTTCCTATTCTGTTGCCTTTACGATCAAACATTTTCCAACCATTTGTAACATTATGACTATCAATATCGGGAGTAATATATTTTTTACCATCAGAATAAACCGGCTGCCCATGAGAATTAAATGGTGCTTTCTGTGGTGGGATTCTGGTATCGAATCCTAATTTTTTAGCTGCTTCTTCAGCCTCTTTACCCTTAAGGGCCAGATAAGCTAAATCATCCTTATTCGGCCCTTCTGGAATCGGTGTAACCGTAGTATTGCCGCCAGTATCCGGATTTCCATCATTCTTACCTGTATTGGTTGCCCCCTGACCCGAGGACTGATTATTCCCTGTATTTGAAGGCACATTTCCAGTTACAGTCTGGTCTCCACCAGTGTTTGATGGTCCCGGGTTGATGACCTGCGTACCACCAGTACTGGTGATCGTCTTACCTGTCAGGGACTCATAGGCCGCTTTCTGAGCATCATTTAACTGACTGAGCTGGGAAGGATCATTGAGCGAGGCCACATAGATCAGATGCAACTGCTCATCTTGTGACAATGTATCCATTGCTGATGTGGATGCACCAATGCCCAGTAAAGCACCCAGACCACTGGCAACCAGGCGATCACGGCAAGCAGAAATTTTCAGACATCCCTGTGCAGCCAGTTTACCGCCCTGTATAACGACACCCAGCGAGTTATTCTCAACCTCCACCTTCGCCGTTTCCGACGCCGTCGCCGCCATGGAGACACTGCCATCCGTCACTGCTGCGCCCGCCAGACCACCTGCGATACTCACGAGGCTACTGACCAGCCGTTTCTCCTCTGCCGTCAGGTCACTGGATTTTTTATCTCCATACAGCGCGCTGACCAGATGGTCAGTCATCGCCGAGGCCGTAATGGCCCCTATGGCACCAGCCTTCAGGCCATCCGCACTGCTCCCGCCACTCAGCTGCGTCAGCGCCGCAGCCACAATACCGTGCAGCGCGGCACGGGCTGTCGGATCTTTCTGCTCCTTGACCAGGGTCGCCAGCAGAGGGGCCGCCCCCGCTGCCGCACCTGCCTTCAGGTTACCGCCAAGCGCACCTGCCAGTAATCCCGCCGCTGCGCTGCCCTTAGTCCAGAAGGCACTCCCCGGACCGTACTCGGTATTCTGATATCCGGGCTGCGTCTTCAGGAACGCTTCCTGCTCCTGCGGCGTATCGCCCTGCAGTTTTCCTTCTGACGCCAGCTTCGCGCCCAGCACCGCATTGGATTCCCGCGCTTTCTGCTCCGCATACTTGCCGTAAGCATCCAGCGCAGAGGTGGCCAGCGCCGCGCCTTCGCTCTGGACCGCCAGGTTATCCCTGACCTTCTGCACATCACCGTTCACGTCCACGCCGTGGTGGGCGTCAGCCGTATCACGGTTCAGGTCAGCAATATCCTGTTTCTGTCCCGCCGGGTTGCGAATGACAATGCTACCGCCACTCACCGCTGATGAGGTCGTCCCGGTATGGCTCTCTTCTGACTGGCCTGTACCGATGGCCGGTGCCAGGTTGCGGTTTTCACCGTTTCCGCTGCCGCCCGCGCTGCCGGAAAGCGCCACCGTGTAGCCGTTGCCGCTGGTCTGGCTCTCGTTGTGGAGATTACTGAAACCCAGCGTACCGGTGTCGAGGCTATTTTTATCTGCAGACGCCGTGGATGCAATCACCGCGCCGTCAAGCTGGGTATGATTTCCGGTGGTGACGGCAAAGCCGCCCTTGCCTGCGAATATCCCGCTCTGTTCAGCGACGCTCTTACCATTCTGGGTGATATTCTCACCGATGCACTGACGCTACCGGAAGAGGCACCATAACACAGTGGCGGTATGCACAGACTGAGGGACGCGCCTGACGAAGACTGCTTGCTGTCATAACTGGCTGTATCCTGCACGCTGCTGATGGTGAGATCGCGTCCGCTGTTCACCGTAAGCTGTTCATCAGCATGGACAACGCTGTTCGTATTGCGCTGTGACTGGCTGTTTTCCTTACCCTTATACTGTGACGCTCCCAGCTCCACCGAGATGCCGTTTTGTGCACCAATCAGGCTCACACCGACACCAACGCTGAACTGGCTAACGCTGTTTTTACTCTCAGAGAGGGTTGTGTTCTGGGAGGCAGACAACAGAATATCGCGCCCCGCATCCAGCGCCACGTGTTTACCCGCGATCTGTACCCCCATACCGGCAATGTCATTTCCGGCACGGACAGAGACATTCTCACCGGCATTAATGGTGGTGCCCTGCGTGTCGGTACTGTTGTAACGACTGTCCTGAGAGGACGTCTCCGCCGTTAAAGACACTTTAGCCTTGACGAGCGACGAGTCCGACATAGCGCCCTGCGCTGCGGGCAGCCGTCTCTGCGGCTTTAGCAGCCTCAACAGCCCAGCCGCCAGCAGATGCCGTCACACCATACTGGGCGCTGCTGCTGTGGTTTTCACCGTCGCGGGTATCCCGGCTCACCCCCATGAGGTCATTTTCGCCACTGAGTGAGACCGATTTACCGGCACGGATATCCGTACCTGACAGGGAGAGATCGTTACCGGCCTGCGCGACAAGAGTTTGCCGGGTTTTTGGGGAGATTAAGGTCGCACCGGAAAGAGTAATGGTATGAATGGTGAAACAGGGTCCGGAGCCGGAAACAGGCAGCGGTCTGGCGGGCGCAGGGCGAGGAATACTCCGCTCCAGTTCCTCACGCTGTTGCTGGCTCTTTAATAACAGTTCCTCCTGCTGCTGACGCACTGTGTCCCGGTCAGCAGGAGTAAGGGGGGCTGCATGGCTCAGAGAACAAAAATAAAACGAGCAAAAAAAGACGGCTTTGCTGTAATAGCGCATATTAAAGGATAATAGTTTTTGTTTTCCTCAATATGCCAGCTCTGGCGCAATAGGGAATAGTCTCAAAAAAAGGGCTACTATAATTGGTAGTAATATTTGCGTAAAGTTTAAAAAAACCGTTATGACGAAGAGCGTCATATCGGAATTTTTTATTATTGCCTGATTGTTTCTTCTTTCAAAAAATTTTAACCACCCCTTCCAATAGTTAGATATAAACATGAGCTAGCAGCGTAGATTAAATTATCCGTTGCATTCATCGTGTTGCAAATTCTGATGACACCTGATAACTCAGTGCTGAATATGGAGGCATGGGTGATAACTTCGTTGAAGCGATCAAACAACAGCATGACGATACCTGGATGGAAAAGGATAGGCTGGTAAAAAAATAGACAGAGGAGGATAACATCAAGAAAATCTGGAGCGGGCGAAGGGAATCGAACCCTCGTATAGAGCTTGGGAAGCTCTCGTTCTACCATTGAACTACGCCCGCTTTGAGGTGCGTAAGGCATTATAGACCTTACGCACCTTCATACAAGCCTCTTCACAACTAACCGGCGATTAAATAATCACTTAGCACTTCGGTTTGCTGCCGGGCGCAGGAAGATAGCGCTGCGGATCGATGGCCGTCGCCTTATAGCGAATCTGGAAGTGCAGCTTCACTGAATCCGTACCGGTACTGCCCATGGTGGCAATCTTCTGCCCGGCTTTGACATTCTGCCCGTTGTTGACCAGCATCGTATCGTTGTGCGCATAGGCCGTGATGTAGTCTTCGCCATGCTTAATCATGATCAGGTTACCGTAGCCGCGCAGCTGGTTACCCACGTAAACCACCTTCCCGGCTCCGGAGGCATAAACCGGCGTACCGCGCGCAGCGGCGATATCAATACCCTTGTTGCCACCTTCAGAGAGTGAGTAAGGGGCGACCACTTTACCGCTGGCAGGCCAAATCCAGCAGCGCTGTCCAACCGGCGGCCATGACGATTGTGGCACCTGATAGGACGGCGTCACTTTGGCGGTTTTGCCTTTCGAAGAGAACTTTTTACCCGAGGACGATCCGCCGCTAACCTTCAGCTGCTGCCCCACCTCGATGGTGTAGGGCGGAGAAAGGTTATTCAGCCGCGCCAGATCCTTCACGCTGGTCCCCGTTGCGCGCGAAATCCGGTACAGGGTGTCCCCGCGTTTGACGGTGTAGACCGAACCGGAATAGCTTCCCGTATCCGAAGATTTGCTCCCTGAACAACCCGCCAGTAATAGCGTCAGCGTCAGGCAAAAAATAGCGGTAAGGGGTTTTCTCGTCAGGCTTCCTGCAAACAAAACAGATCCTCGGTCAGCGTGAATGGCGCACTATGATAACAGCCAAAACGAACAGGGGTCATGCCCTTTTCCGCTCTACGAGCCAAACCGTTCGTATAAGAATGCAGTATAATGCTTCGGCTGATGGTGCTGAACCACTCGGCAATTTGGCACTGGAGCATCAATGAGTATTCAAGAACACGTTATTTTGGTAAACGACCAGGGAATGGTGATTGGCACTCAGGAAAAATATGCCGCGCACACGTTACATACCCCGCTGCATCTGGCGTTCTCTTCCTGGCTTTTTAACGCAAAAGGCGAATGTCTGATCACCCGACGCGCCTTAAGCAAAAAAGCCTGGCCCGGCGTCTGGACCAACTCCGTCTGCGGCCACCCGCAGTCGGGCGAAGAGACAGTCCAGGCGATAATCCGCCGCTGCCGCTTCGAAGTGGGCGCAGAACTGACCGATATCACCGCCGTCGCCCCTGAATTTCGCTATCGGGAAACCGACCCGTCCGGGATCGTGGAAAATGAAATTTGCCCGGTATTCGCCGCCCGCATCACCAATGACGTGACGATAAACGAAGATGAAGTGATGGACTATCAGTGGGTTGAGCTGGACGCGCTATTCCGCGCGCTGGACGCGACGCCCTGGGCCTTTAGCCCGTGGATGGTCATGGAAGCGACGACCGCCCGCGAAAAACTCATAGCCTTCGCGGCGCAATAAAAAAGCCCCTTTCGGGGCTTTTTTTACATCTTAACGTCTTACTTGACCGGGCGCATCGCCGGGAACAGGATCACGTCACGGATGGTGTGGCTGTTGGTAAACAGCATCACCATACGGTCGATACCAATTCCCAGACCCGCCGTTGGTGGCAGACCGTGCTCCAGCGCGGTCACGTAGTCTTCGTCGAAGAACATCGCTTCGTCGTCGCCTGCCGCCTTCGCGTCAACCTGATCCTGGAAGCGCTGAGCCTGGTCTTCCGCATCGTTCAGCTCGCTAAAGCCGTTGCCGATTTCACGGCCGCCGATGAAGAATTCGAAGCGGTCAGTGATTTCAGGGTTCTGGTCATTACGACGCGCCAGCGGAGAGACTTCAGCCGGGTACTCGGTAATGAAGGTCGGCTGAATCAGGTGCGCTTCGGCCACTTCTTCGAAGATCTCGGTCACGATACGGCCCAGACCCCAGCTCTTCTCAACCTTGATACCGATGCTTTCGGCGATCGCTTTCGCAGAATCGAAGTTATCCAGATCGGCCATATTGGTTTCCGGACGGTACTTCTTGATCGCTTCGCGCATGGTCAGTTTTTCGAACGGCTTGCCGAAGTCGAAGACTTCTTCACCGTAAGGGACCTGCGTGGTGCCCAGAATATCCTGCGCCAGCGTACGGAACAGGGATTCGGTCAGCTCGATCAGATCTTTGTAATCCGCATACGCCATATAGAGTTCCATCATGGTGAACTCTGGGTTATGACGAACGGAGATCCCTTCGTTACGGAAGTTACGGTTGATCTCGAACACGCGGTCAAAACCACCAACCACCAGACGCTTCAGGTACAGTTCCGGCGCGATACGCAGGTACATGTCCAGGTCCAGCGCGTTGTGATGGGTGATGAACGGACGCGCAGACGCGCCGCCAGGGATCACCTGCATCATTGGGGTTTCCACTTCCATAAAGTCGCGGTTCACCATGAACTGGCGGATACCGGCCATGATCTGGGAGCGAATTTTGAAGGTCTTGCGGGATTCATCGTTAGAGATGAGATCCAGATAACGCTGACGATAGCGCGCTTCCTGATCCTGCAGGCCGTGGAATTTGTCCGGCAGCGGGCGCAGGG
>OGZV01000254.1_pt1 | contig 58573 bp, 74 predicted proteins | sample 1576861 | NCBI WGS metagenome assembly OGZV01 (sample SAMEA3541501, study PRJEB24748) | human gut metagenome | biome: human gut; feature: human-associated habitat; material: faeces | place: China | collected 2012
GAGTCCGAAGTTTTCAGAGTCAAAATTCCACAGCACAAAGTCACAAAATGCAATACTTGTAAAAATTCTCTTTTCTTTACCGTAGTTTCCTTGCAATTCAGCGGGAAGCTCTATTACAGTGGATATCTAACCGCACCCCGCAACTCAGTTAAAAAATAAGGGATTGTCCAGAAAACTACGGTTTTTATTCAGATAAAATCTCCAGAAAGAAGCGAATTCCTGTTGAATTGCATTCAAATTCCAAGTATATCCAACAATTTGAATGTCAACCCTTTAGAAATTAATTCCCCGGAAAGTCATAACCTTCTGGAGAACTCCATTCTCGCCAGACTGTAGATTTAGATAGCCAGAAAAAAGAAAAAAATAAGATATTCCAGATGAGGCTTGGGAGCGTGTTTAAGATGCGGACGAGCATCTTAAACACAGCGACTACAGAGCAGATGGGATATCTTATTTTTTTCTTTTTTCGTCTACACGAAATCTACAAATCAGTATTTTTTTGTGGGAGTTCCAGGTAATTGAGGATTCCTACATAGATTCCATATGCAAATTGATATGGGTTATCAATCATTCGCTGATTATCTTCGTAGTTAGTTATGTATCCGAGTTCCACAAGAACCGCCGGCATTTTTGTATTTTTTAAGACATAGAGAGAAGGTCTGGTGAATACACCATTATATTTTGTGCTTGTTCTTCGCACAATTTCGGATACAATGTTTTGGGCGAGATACCATGCGGCAGAATTAGCAGAAGAAACGTAAGCTTCGGTGCCGTTAATATCTGGGTTTTCGCTGGCATTTGCATGAATACTGATAAAGTAATCTGCTTTCCAGGTGTTTGCCTGTGTCACCCGTTCTTTTAAGCTGCTTGTATTGCTGTAACCTAAGGTGGTCTGTGGTGTTGGACGGGAAAGGCGGGCTGTAAAACGATAGTCTTCTGATAAAATATCAAAAAGAAAGTGCCCCACCTGGTAGGTGATATCCTGTTCTCGTATTCCAAAACCTTCTGCGCCTGCATTGATTCCCTCCGGATTATGTCCTTGATCGATATAAATTTTGATTGCCAAATGATTTCTCCATTTTTCTTTTAATATATTCCTGAGTAAGCCGAAAAATTCCTCTGTAAGAAATTCTGCGCTATAAAAAAGAATGGATTTATGGTATAGTAAGGGAAATACAGAGTAGGAGTATTATATTTATGAGTAATCAGGAAGATAAATTTGATTTTTCGGATTTTGAAGATCTGGGAAGTAAGATTCAAAAAACAATTGATACGGCAACTGCAGAAGTTTTAAAACAGGCAGGTAATGTAAAGGAGGAGGCTTTAAAGCAGGTAGATAAGGCAAAGGAAGAAGCATCCAGGCAGATGGATAAAGCCAGAGAAAGTGCAACAAGACAGTTTGATAAAGCAAAAGAGGGTGCAGCAAGACAGTTTGACAGATTTTATGGAGGTCAGAATGAACAGGCATATGTAGATGTGGGGCATGGAAGAAGAGTCATATCAGGAAAGCTCAGGAAGAATCCGGGACTTTATAGTGGACCAGCAGAGATTGCGATAGGAGTGGCAGGGCTTGCAGGTTTTGGAGGAGCCGGTATTGGGCTGGGAGTTACGACCCTTGTAGGTGCGATGGCGACGAATCTGGCGATTGCTTCGGCAGCGATTTTTGTTCCATTTGCGGTAATAAGTGCGGTACTGTTTGGAAAAGGTATCTTTAGCAGCAGCAGAGCCAGAAGAGTGAAACAGTATTCTCAAATCTGGATGGGAAAGCAGTATGTTATGATTGATGATATTGAGAGTAAGGTACGCTGGAACAGAAAGAAGATAATGAAGGATATTCATTATCTGACAAAGAAAGATCTGATTATCGGAGCACAGTTAGATGAAGGGGAAACTTGTTTGCTGCTTACGGATGAATCGAAAAGCCAATACGAGAATGCTATGAATGCGAAGAGAGTCAGAGAAGAGGAAGAGGAAAGAAAAAGAGCGTTAGAAGAGGCGATGGAGAATGCTTCTTTTGAGCAAAAAGAGATTTATAGAATAAAGAAAGAGGGACAGGATTATTTAAAGCAATTGGCAGATATCAAAGCGCAAATAAAATCTCTGGATGTAGCAGCAAAGATTTCGCATATGGAAGTTCTTGCGGCAAGGATTTTTGTCTGTGCTTCTGAACATCCAGAAAGCATTTCGCGGACAGATAAGTTGTTTAAATATTATTTTCCATCGGTGATGAAGCTTCTTAATGTGTATGAAGATATGGAAAAACAGCCGATACAAGGAGAGAATATTCAGAAATCAAAAAGAGAGATAGAAGAATCTTTAGATACGATAAATCAGGCTTTGGAAAAGTTATTTGACGAAATGTTTCAAAATGTAGCAATGGATATTTCATCAGATATTCAGGTTTTAGAAGTAATGCTTAAGCAGGATGGATTAACTGAAGATGAACTGCATGCAGATAAGACAGAACCGATGTTAAAATTTTAAAAATTTTCAGAAAGGAAAAGCCGTTTATGTTTAGCGGCAGGAGGAGCAGGATATGGGCATGGAGATGAGCAGTATTGAAGAAATGTTAAAAGAAGGAGCTACTCTTACATTAGAGCCGGAGACAGCACCAGAACTTCCGGTGGAGGAGGCAAAGCCGATTCCTAAGGTGTATGAGGAGGAACAGTATCTTACTGATGACGAGAAAAAACAGGTAGAGTCTTTTGTAAAGCAGATTCGATTAGATGATTCGAATGCTATTTTACAGTATGGCTCAGGTACACAGAAAAAAATGTCAGCATTTTCAGAAGGAACGCTTGAAAAAGTTCGTTCTAAAGATCTTGGAGAAGTTGGAGAACTATTAAACGGTGTAGTTGTAGAGCTTAAAGGTTTTGATGAAGAAGAGGAAAAGGGAATTAAGGGATTTTTTAAGAAAAAGATTTCCAAGGCTCAGACATTGAAACTTCGTTACAGCAAGATAGAAGGTAATATCGATGAGATTTGTGAGAAGCTGGAAGGGCATCAGGTGCAGCTTTTAAAAGATAGCGCAATGCTTGATCAGTTATATGAATTAAATAAAGTATATTTTCGTGAACTGACAATGTATATTCTTGCAGGAAAGAAGAAACTTGAAGAGGAAGAAAATGAGGTCATTCCTGCATTAAGAAAAAAAGCAGAGTTAAGTGGAAGGCAGGAAGATGCACAGGAGGTTAATGACCGCGAAGCATTGTGCAACCGTTTTGATAAAAAGATTCATGATCTGGAGCTTACAAGAATGGTATCTTTACAGATGGCACCGCAGATTCGTATGGTACAGTCAAGTGATGTGGAAATGTCAGAAAAGATACAGTCTACTTTGGTGAATACGATTCCTCTCTGGAAGAGTCAGATGATTATCGCTCTTGGAGTAGAACATTCCAGAGCGGCAGCAGAAGCACAGCGTAAAGTGTCTGATCTTACAAATGATCTTTTGAAGAAGAATGCAGAGAAGTTGAAAGTAGCTACTGTTGAGACGGCTAAAGAAAGTGAGAGAGGTATCGTTGATATGGAAACACTCGTGGCAACGAATGAAAGCCTTATGAGTACGATTGACGAGGTAATGCATATCCAGCAGGAGGGACGCCAAAAAAGAAGAGAGGCAGAAAGTAAACTTATGCAGCTTGAGGATGAATTGAAAAATAAAATGCTTAATCCGAGAGGGTAATTTGTTTGGATTATGTCCAAAAGGTCATGATTTATTTTTTGCCATACAGTAAAATGCGAATATTTTAATAATAAATGTATTCTTTTCTTGTTGTATATTACGGTTTTATTAAAAAATATTGCAAAAGTCACATTTTAGACACATTCAGCGTTTATAATGAGCCTCAGTTAAAGTAATGCGTGATTATAAATATGGAGGTCAAAACATGCTGAACAAGATGAAACGTGTCGCAGCCGGTTTACTTACCGCTGTTTTTCTTTTAAATATATCTGCTGTACCGGGAGTGAATAATGTGACACAGGTTGAGGCGGCAAGCCTTGTGAAAAAGGGAAAGGTAAATACTAAAAAGTTAAATATTCGTGTAAAGAAGAGCATGAAGTCAAAACGAATTACTGTTTTACATAAAGGAGATAGAGTAAAGCTTCTTTCTAACAATTCCAAGTGGGTTGCAGTAGAAGTGAATGGTCGTGTTGGTTATACACAGGGCAGATACATTTCTGTAAAGAATGGTGGAACTGCCTCAGATACTACAGTAACTAAGGGAGAGAGTGTTGTTAATTATGCACTGAAGTTCGTCGGTAATCCATACAGATGGGGCGGAACAAGTCTTACTCGTGGCGCTGACTGCTCTGGATTCGTTATGAGTGTTTACAGACATTTTGGAAAGTCTCTTCCACATTCTTCTTATGCACAGAGACGTGTAGGAAGAAGAGTAGGAAGTTTAAGTAAAGCAAAACCGGGAGATATCATTTGCTACAGTGGTCATGTAGCAATCTACATGGGTAATAATAAAGTTGTCCATGCAAGTAATCCAAGAGATGGTATTAAGATTACAAAAGGTGCAGCTTACCGTTCTATCGTAACAATTCGAAGAGTATTTTAATCTTCATACATAAACTGATTAGAAGGTTCCGTCACAGTAACGGTCTAACGACCGTAACTGCGACGGACTTTTTTTGCGCATTTTCAGCAGAATCTGCTTGCTTTGCCACAGACAGGGGAAACAAAAACAGCTTTTGGCAGCGATTCCATGCAATGCATGAATCCCTGCCATAGGGTAGGGCTGTTTTGGTGCGACAGCCCCTTTGTACATCATAAAATTTATTCGTAAATATCTATGTAACTTTTTGGATTGTAGAAAGCTTCTTCATTACATCGATAAATCCGCCGCTCCTTATCAAAGGAATCAGGAATATCTCCTTTGAATAAACCATCCCGGAAAGGAATTTCCTGGAAGAATATAGTGTCCGGGCGGGATTTGCCGTTATCGCCTAGTACATAACGAATGCGTTCAATATCGCCATCAAACCATTTTTCTAAAAGCGGAATAAGCTGTTCTCTAAATATCCGGCAAAGAGAGATAAAGGAGTCTTTATCCGGAGATTGAAGGAAAAAGCCTTCTCCTAATTGGTAGTCTGCACCTAAAAAATAGGAAAGACGCATATTAAGTGTTGTCATAAGGCGCTGAAGGGATATTCCTTCAATACGCATGCCATGAAGAATTTCCGGTTCTGGTGATACAGGACGGATAAAGAAGTCGTGATCAATTGCGCCGGTAATTGTATCTTCACATACAATAGAGTCACAGGTGGCTACAATGTAAAGGTTAGAAGGAAGACGAAACTTTTCTTTGGAAAGAGGCAAAGTTACAGCTGTTTCACTACTGGTTCCTTCCCGGCGGTTTTCGCGTAAGAGAACGGCAGTTTCTCTGAAAAGATGCATCCAGTTTAAGTCCACTTCTTCCATCATAATAACATATCGCCCGTCAGCACACTGGTTAGCAAATTTTTTGAAGATACCGTCTTCTGTAAATGGACCACATTTTCGTTCAATGAAGCCATCATAGCCATCACTGTTGATATCTGGATAAGAAATATGTAAAATGCGGCCTTCATCAACATATTGCTGATAATGTTCGAGTACGTCAGGAACAGGCTCAATATTCATCATATTAGAATCTTTTCCCTCAATGATACCTACAGCAGTCATAATTGCCTGATGGAACTTTCCGGTTTTTACAGGCCCCTTAATTAAGGTGTTTTTTGGATAAAGGCGGAAGCTTTGATCTTTTCGGTCCGGATGTGTGGAAGCAATCGCGTTGTCCGGATAAGGCCAGACAGACTCAGGAGTGATAGAAACAGATGCAGCGATGGGAATTCCGGCACCCGTAGAACTTCCAGAAGACGTAGAAGATGCAGAGGCATTACTGTTTCTATTGTCAGTTATTCGGTTGGTTCCGGCGCCTGTAACAGAGGCAGTGCCAGTAGAGTAATTGCCGGTTTTTCTTGCAGGAACTTCATCATCGTCGGCTTCCAAAGCGGCCTTATTTACGAAAGAAGAAACTTCATCTTCGTGATCAGAGCTAATGTCAGAAGAAATACCCTGAGTGGATTCGTTCTCGTAAGTTCTCTCATCGGAAGAAGAGGTTGTTCCGTAGCCCTGTATTGCTTTGGTGATAAAATCGGTGGAGGCAGGTGTTCCGCCCTCTTTATAAATAACTTGTGGTCCTGGAACATCGGAGGCAGGACGATAGGTTAGCTTTGAACCAAGTGCGGCAGCAAGAGGATCTTCTGAGGAAGCGGAAGCTGTGATATCCTCACTGTTTTCGATAGCAGGGTAGTAGTTCTGGCAGATATCGGTATAGTAGGAAGCAAAAATCTCTAAGGAAGTAGAAAAGAGTTCTACGATATCTTCCTCAGACATGGTTTTAAAGTCATCATAATGATAGAGAACAGATGCCTTTATCTTGTCCCCGAAAGGAGCAAGATCCGAGGATTCTGCCGGAACAAGTGTTACCTGAAACGGTGCCGCAGTCATGAGAGTAAGCATATTGCATTTATCATGGATATCAAGCATAACTTCTTCATCAGAAACACAAGGAAGATTCAGGGAAACTTCAATATTCAGTTTATCCTCATCTAATACAGTACGAATGCCGATAAAAGCATTGTGCCCGGCATAGGATGGAATATATAAAGAATCCTGAAGTATGCCAGCAATTACACCGGATTCCGGAAGATACCAGTCAGCTTTTGACGCATAAATAAAATTTGGATATTCTTTTAAAATAGCTTCACTTATTTTGTGAAATGTTTCAGCGGCATCTTCACCATCTGCACGAAGAGAAATCGCTTTGTCAGAAGTATCATCCGGAGAAAATACAGTTCCTCCTTGTCTTGACAAATAGGCAGCCATACGAACAAACCCATTTGCGTTGGTCAGTTCAACATAAGATTCATCGACAAGATGTGCATATTCATGCTCGATAAAGTCAGTTAACTTTGTGAGCTTCATATAGCCAAGAATGGAGTAGATGTATGCATTATAATCCACTTCTTCAGGGTCAGGACGTTCCCTCTCTCCTTCAAACTCTCCAGGAAAAGATACACGATAATATTTATAAATATCTCTCAAATAATTAAAGCGATGTCCACGTTCATCGGCGTTACAAATCTGAGTGATGGTGTTCGCATTGACATCCTGTCCATATACTTTCTGAGAACGGGTCTGTACTTCGTATTGCATCAGTAGGATGTCATCAGAACTGATGCCGGGATTGCAGTAATACTTTTCGTAAAGAAGAACGGCAGCAGCAATCCATACAGCATCTTCCTGACTGTAACGTATCTGTAAGCTTCGTTCCACATCGCTCATAAAGGCATAGTATGCCTCTTCTAGTTCTGGGTATAATGCTCCGATGGCTTCTGTTAATTCCGGATGCATTTTCAGCTCTAAAGTTTTAGCGTTAGTATTTTTACCCCAGAAAAAGAGATACCACCAATATTCATTCCCTTCATAATCGACTTCAGGATTCATGCTGTTTGCCTCACCAAGAAGCTGTCCGGCAGCATTAAGCTGTGAAAGAAGATCTTCCTGAGTGCGGTTACTTTCAAAAGAAAGCTGAAGAAGTGTTGCGGCATGATTAAAAGAAGAGTAAATCTGTTTGAGCAGAGAGATATTGTTCTCATCAAGCTGTCCTGAATTTAAAATATTTGTCCATTGTTCAGTTGTATAGCGGCTTTTGGACTGATAATCTGCTTCGTACTCATAATCACGCTGTCGTTGTTTGTCCGTAATCATAGCTGTTGTCCTTTCTGATAGAAAAACTAAAAATTATAAAGAAAATCCGGATAATATTCCTTGTGGAGATTATCCGGATGTCAGGGTGGTAAATACTGCTTACACTTCAGAAGACGTTTCTTCGTTTTCAGAAGTGTGCCGTTCAATCTTTAAATAAACAATTTCCACCCGGTTTTTATCCATTTTTTTGATTGAATAGAGATAGTTTCCCTCTTTAACCGTTTCCCCCTCTTTTGGAAGATGATCAAGAAGTTCGATCATATGACCTCCAATAGAATCGTAATCGTCCGATTCAATCTCTGTACCGAGAACATCATTTAAATCGTCAAGCTTAGTACTTCCTTCGATTTCGTATTCATCGGTACCGATACAGCGGATAGCATCTGTTTCTGCATCATCAAATTCATCCTTAATATCACCTACGATCTCTTCGATAAGGTCTTCTAAGGTGACGAGCCCGGCAGTAGAGCCATATTCATCAAGAACAATGGCAAAACTGATAGAATTATTACGCATCTCTTCCATTAAGGTAGAAGTCTTTTGATATTCATAAGTAAAGAATGGTTCTCTCAACACCTTATATATGTCAAATACTTCATTTCGGTGAGTTTCCCTGTAAAAAAATAAATCTTTTAAATTAAGGATACCAATAACATTATCCTTGCTTTCTTCATAAACTGGGAGTCTGGAATACTGTTCTGCTAAAAAGATTTCAACCAGTTCATCATAGGACATATCAACAGAGGCAAAAGCAACATCAATACGCGGAAGCATGATATCCTTCGCTACAGAATCACCAAAATCGAATACATTATTAATAAGTTCTTTTTCTTCTTTTTCAATTACGCCACTTTCCTGACTGACATCCACGATTGTCCGGAGTTCTAACTCGGTCATGGTCTGTCCACTTCCAGGCTTAATTCCAAATAATCTGCATAAAAGCCCACTGAAAAGATTAACCACATAGATTACCGGAGTAAGGATTGTTGTAATCGTATAAATAATTCCGGAATAAACAAGGGCCATGCTTTCATTCTTCATAGTCGCAATTGTTTTTGGAGTAATCTCACCGAAAATTAAAATAAGAAAGGTAAGAATTCCTGTTGCGATACCAACGAAAGTGCTGCTGTTCTTTCCAAGACCTGCCTGTGTGGCAAGACTCATTGCCAGCGTAGTGGTCAGAGAAGAAGCGGTAAGGTTTACAATATTATTACCAATTAAAATGGCACTTAACATCTTCTCCGGTTTCTCTATCATAGAAAGCACTCTGGCAGCTTTTTTATTGCCCTGATTGGCAAGTGCTCGCATCCGGTGTTTGTTTACCGTAGTAAGGGCTGTTTCTGCAGAAGAAAAAAAAGCAGAAAGCAGTAATAGTATCAACAGAATAATAATCTGGCGTATGGAACTGGGGTCCAAGACATCATCTCCTTTAAAAAATATATTTGTATTATTATATTTTATAAAGGTTGTATTGTCAATCGTGGTGTAAAAATAATCCCCCTCTTTTAACGACTTCTTGCTTGTCGTTTTCGTTAAGTTAGCTCAATAAATATTGTGTTTTATCCATTTTTCTTTTATAATTAAAAACAGGTGATAATGAAGAAGGGAGAGGGAACGTATTGAAGCAATATCTTTTATTTGATCTGGACGGAACGCTGACAGATCCGATGGTGGGAATTACCTCCTCTGTTCAATATGCATTAGAGAAGTTTGGGATTCATGTACGGTATCTGAAAGAGCTGATTCCGTTTATTGGACCGCCGCTTGCAGAATCATTTCAGAAATTTTATGGGTTTTCGAAAGAGGATGCGGAGAAGGCAATACAATATTACAGAGAATATTATGCGCCGAAGGGAATATTTGAAAATGAAGTTTATGAGGGTATTCCGGAGATGCTTGCGCATTTAACAGAAGCAGGGTTTACTCTCCTTGTAGCGACATCAAAGCCAACTGTTTTTGCAAGGAAAGTTCTGAAGCATTTTGGTATGGAGGATTATTTTTCTTTTGTAGGAGGAAGTGAATTGGATGGTTCACGTACAAAAAAGGCAGAAGTTATTTCTTACATACTAAAAACCTGTGGAATCGAAGCGAAAGAAGCCATCATGATTGGTGACAGAAGGCATGATATAGAGGGCGGGAAAGCTTGTGGATTAGAATCTGTCGGAGTTCTTTATGGTTATGGAACAGAGCAGGAATTAACAGAAGCCGGAGCAGATCATATAATAAGGACGGTGGCAGAGTTAGAGGATTATCTTAGAAATCAGGGAGAGAATCCAGCGAAACTGACATGGTATGACCGTTTAAAAGGACGGACGGAAGAAGGAAAGGAAACGGATATGATTCGATTTGGAATGATTGGGACGGGAAAGATTGCAGAGAAGTTCTGGCAGGCAAACCGTTATGGAAAAGATTTTGAACTGACTGCGGTATATTCAAGAACATTGGAAAGAGCAAGACAGTTTGGTTTTCAGAAGGGGCAGCTGCAATATTTTGATGATTTAGAGGCTTTTGCAAACAGTGACTGTATTGATGCAGTTTATGTGGCGAGTCCGAACTGTTGTCATTATGAGCAGGTTATGACTTTGTTAAAAGCGGGTAAGCATGTACTTTGTGAAAAGCCAATGGCCTCTAATTTAGAACAAGCACAGGAAATGTTTGCAGAAGCTGAGAAGCAGAACCTGATTCTTTTAGAGGGAATGCGCTCTATTTATGCCCCGTCTTTTCAGAAGATGATTCCGTATATGGAGACGCTTGGAACGATTCGAAGGGCTACGCTGCAGTACTGTCAGTATTCTTCAAGATATGATAATTACAAAAGAGGAATTGTAGAGAATGCATTTAAGCCGGAATTATCGAATGGGGCATTGATGGATATTGGTGTTTACGTTGTATCTTGTATGATTCGTCTTTTTGGAGCACCTAAGTCAATTAAAGCTTCTGGGGTTAAGCTGCATAATGGTGTAGATGGAGCCGGAACAATTCTTATGGAATATCCGGATATGATTGGAGAGGCGATTTATTCTAAGATTACAGACTCAGCAATGCCAAGTCAGATTCAGGGTGAAGATGCTTCTATGCTCATACAGGAAATTGAAAATGTAAAGGATTTACGCATTGTAAGAAAAGGCGTAGTGCAATCGATACATTTTGAACAGTCGGATAATATATTGAATTATGAGACACAGGAATTTATTAAGATGATAAAAACAGGTATGGGATGGGAGAAGTCAAAAGAGATTACTTTGGAGACCATGAAGGTTTTAGATGAGGCAAGAAAACAACTGCATATAGTATTTCCGGCGGATAAGAAACCGAAGGAAAAGAAAAAATAAATATAAAAAAGACCGCAAAAGAGGAGGAGAAAAGTCATGGCAGGTCAGACAGAATTTTTACAGGCAATCCAGGAATTAGAGCGTCTTGGAGAAACGAATGGAAATCAATTGTCAATGGAGGAAATCAATGCATATTTTTCTGATATGAAGTTAGAAGAGAAACAGCTTGATTTTATCTGTAATTATTTTGAATCCCATCAGATTTATATTACAAATCGTATTGAGAGACAGGAAGAAGAAATCGGAGATGAAGAACTTCCGAATAAAGAAGATCCGATGGATGCGGAGATTGTTGCTTTTTATTTAAAAGAGATGGAAAAGGCAAAACAATTATCCGGAGAGCAGGAAATGGTTATTGCAAGAAAGCTTGTAAGCGGAGATGATAATGCGAGAAATCTTCTTATAGAAGCGAATCTTTCCAAGGCAGTACAGATTGCGAAAGAATATGAAGGAAGAGGTCTTCTTTTAAGTGATCTGATTCAGGAAAGTAATATTGGATTGATGGTAGCGGTGAATGAATTTGAACCGGATATAGACAGAGATTTTCAAGTGTTTTGTGAGAAAATGATTCGTAAGCATTTAGAAGAAACATTAGAAGAATATAATGCGTCCACCCGCTCAGCAGTGAAGATGGCAAACCGCGTTAATGAGATGAATGATATTGCGACAGCATTTGCCAGAGAATATGAAAGAGAAGCAAAACCGTCAGAAATTGCAGAAAGAATGGGAATTACTGAAGAAGAAGTGCGAGAACTGATGAAAGTATCGTTAGATGCGATCGCAGTATTAGATCAATCGAAATAAATAATATAATAATTTAGGATTCTCAACATATAATGTAACTATCCGGAGATAGATAAATCTCAGGAATTGTACCACATATGCGATAAGTGGGTATTATAATATTTATAATAAAAAGAGGAAAAAGATGAGATATGAAGAAGAACTGATTGATGAGGTCAGAGAGAAAAATGATATAGTCGATGTGATTTCCTCTTACGTTTCATTAAAAAAGCGAGGTTCAAACTATGTAGGACTTTGCCCCTTCCATAATGAAAAGACCCCATCTTTCTCTGTTAGCAGGGACAAGCAGATGTATTATTGTTTTGGCTGTGGACAGGGTGGAAATGTCTATACATTTCTTATGGAATATAACCGCCTTTCTTTTGTTGAGGCGCTGCAGGAACTGGCAAAAAGAGCAGGAGTAGAACTTCCAGAAAGGGAACAGACAGCAGAGGAAAAACAGCAGGCAGATGCCAGGTTAACGCTGCGGGATATGAATAAAGAAGCGGCGGTCTATTTTCATTATCTTTTAAAAAGTAAGAGAGGAACACAGGCGCTTGCTTATCTAAAGGATCGAGGCTTGAGTGATGAGATGATCAATCAATTTGGTCTTGGTTATGCAGATATTTACCGGGATGATCTGTATCAGTATTTGAAAGCAAAGGGATTTTCGGATTATCAGATGAAAGAATCTTCTCTTGTTAATATTGATACAGTCAAAGGGAACTATGATAAATTTTTTAACAGGGTTATTTTTCCGATTATGGACATTAACCAAAGAGTGATTGGTTTTGGTGGTCGTGTGATGGGAGAGGGGGAACCAAAGTATCTAAATTCCAGAGAAACTATTTTGTTTGATAAAGGAAGAAACTTATATGGGTTAAATTATGCGAAACGTTCAAGAAGTAAGTCGCTTATTTTGTGTGAAGGATATATGGATGTCATTTCCCTTCATCAGGCAGGATTTACAAATGCGGTCGCACCTCTTGGAACAGCATTTACACCGAATCAGGCAATGCTTTTAAAAAGGTATACCAATGAGGTTATTTTATCCTTTGACAGTGATGGAGCTGGGGTGAAAGCGGCCCTCAGGGCATTGCCGATTTTGCGGGAAAATGGTCTTCGTGGCCGAGTGTTGTCAATGAAGCCGTATAAAGATCCGGATGAATTGATCAAGGCAGAAGGACAGGAAGGTTATCAGAAAAGAATAGAGGAAGCTGAGTCAGGCCGGATGTTTGAGCTGCTTGTCCTATATGGACAGTACAATCAGCAGGATCCGGAAAGCCGGACAGAGTTTATTCATGAGATAGCAAAGAAACTGGCGCAGATTGAAGAGCCGTTAGAGAGACAGACATATCTGGCATCCGCAGCGAATCGTTTTATGATAAGAAAGAATGATCTTGAAAATCTGGTTAACCGTTATGGGCTTGGCTATCAGTATGAAAAGGTAAATGAGCAGTATAAGACTCCGCCGGAAACGGAAGAACGGCGGCAGGAAAAAAAGAAAAGTAATAAAAACCAGCCGCAAAGACTTCTGCTTACCTGGCTTGTAGAACATCCGGAAATGTATCAGTATATCCGGGCTTATATCGGAGCCGATGATTTTATCGAGCCATTATATCATTCAGTAGCAATTATGTTGTTTGAACAGTTAGACAACGAAGAGAAAATAAATCCTGCGGCAATCTTAAGTCGTTTTACGGACGCAGAAGAACAAAAAGAAATCGCAGCAATTTTTAATACACATTTAAAATACGGACTTTCCTCCGAAGATGAAGATAAAGCGCTCTCAGATGTAGTGCGTAAAGTGAAGCTTGCAAGCATAGAGGATGAAATGGTTCATACCAGTGATATTGTGCGCTGGCAGGAACTTTTATCACTTAAAAATAAAATGCAGAAATTTAGTATAAGCCGGTCATAAACCGGGTTATACTAAGAGTACAGGTATAATGTATTCGCGGAGTATTCATTGCACTTGATTTTATGCACTTGATTTTATAAGAAGATTCCGAGAGCACATATATAATGATTTGGAGGGTTTATTTTGGGCAGGAAAGAACAGATTTTTGGCAGCCAGATGAATTGTCTGCTTGAGAGAGCAAAGAAGCAGAAAAATGTAGTGGAACTTCAGGAGATAAAAGAAGTCTTTCAGAAGGGTTCACTGACACCGGCACAGTTAGAAGGGATTGTTTCTTATCTTGAAGAAAGAAAAATCGATGTACTGACCATGTCTGAAATAGATTCTGATGAGATAGAACAAAGTGATGTGTTTCCAGAAGAAGTGGAGAAGGAATACGAAGGAAAAAGAGAGGATGAACCGGAGATTTTACATTCTGAAAGAGGAAGTGCAGAAGATCCGGTTCGCATGTATTTAAAAGAAATCGGAAGAATTCCTTTGCTGAGTTCTGAAGAGGAAATTGAGCTTGCCAAGCGTATGGAAATGGGAGACGAGGAAGCAAAAAAGAAATTGTCTGAAGCGAATCTTCGCCTCACCGTAAGCATTGCCAAACGCTATTCCGGAAGAGGAATGCAGTTTCTTGATCTGATACAGGAAGGAAATCTTGGTCTGATTAAAGCCGTAGAGAAGTTTGATTATCGTAAAGGTTATAAATTTTCGACATATGCTACCTGGTGGTTACGGCTAGTTACTGTATAACAAAAACTAAAAAAATATAATATCCTCCACAAATTCGTTGGGGGATATTTTTATTTCTTTTACAATACTTTTCCAAAACACCTGCTTGCCTTGTTCGTCTAACTGCATATACATATCTTTCCAACCGTCAGGAAATCTGCTTTGTATTTTTTTCTTAGTTTCCAACTCTTCCGTTGCGGCGGTCTGGGATAGTTCTTTTAATTCCTTCGATATAGCCTCATATCTTTCGTCATAGTATTCTTCTGTTATCCTACCTTTTTCAAACATTTTGTTAATTCTTCCTAGTTCACTGGATAATTTTTTCTTTCTTTTCCCCACATCGCTTCCGGCTGCCTTCACACGACCTTCCACCCTTAATACATCTAGCTGTATTTTTTCTTCGATGTGATTAAGCATATATGTTTCTAATTTTGGTTCAGATCGCGTGTATGTTTTGTGCTTTTTCGCGGCAGATCTAGGGCATTGATACACTTTATACCTCTTTTCTTTCTTGGCCATCGTGCGCCCAGAAAATCTGTAACCACAAATTGGGCAACGTATCAGCCCAGAGAAAATATAAATACGCCTCTTACAATCTACCCAACTTTTCTGGCTGGAGACCTCTTTAATTCTTTGTGCCTGCTCCTCTGTTATGTATGGCTCACAGTAGTTCTTTACGCCGTACATTTCCCCATGGTACGCCGGACTGGACATAATTTTGACTATCCTGGTTCTAGTCCTTATAAAATCAGGGTATTTGCTCAAAATATAATCGGCTGTTTCCATTTTAGAAAACGTCTGGAAATAATGCTCAAACATATCCTCAATTATTCCTCGCATCTTCTCGTCTTTTACAATCTTTTTCCCTTCTACGCGATACCCCACCGGCACCTTTCCGCCAATATACTCTTTGTTCTGCCTCTTGAACTCCATGACGGAGCGTATTTTCTCGCTGTCCCTGTCTGCCTCTGCCTGCGCTACAGATAACATGATGTTAACTTTAAAAATCCCCTGACTTGTCTCTGTCTCGTAATCCTCCCAGATAGCTCTCCAAGGCACTTTACACGCATCAAGGACACTTTGTACCTCGTAGTACCCTGCAACGGCTCTAAACCACCTGTCAAGGCGCGTAAAGAGTATTATATCAATCTCGTGTTTCTTGCAATCCTCAAGTAACTGTAAGAGGGCAGGCCGTTTTGTGTATTTTTTACGTGCAGATATGCCGGCATCGTTATAAATACCGGCAACCGTATAACCCTGCTCCTCGCAATATTTTTCAAGCGCATCTATCTGCGAATCAACGGACAATCCGCTGTTCTTCTGCTCTTGCGTACTTACTCGCACATATAAAGCGGCTCTTTTCATTTATTTCCCTTCCTGCCTTCGTACCTCCGGGGCGGGTGTTACTAATTTTCACTAGCTTTCTCCTGTGCAACCTTTTCTCTGTACCGATTGCGATCATCTATATATTTTTGCAAATCTCTGCTTTTCCCACGCTTAATATCTGCTATGCACAGCTGTATCTTTTTTTCTCCTTTTCTGCAATAATCGGAGCAATACAAATGGGATGCTAATTTCATCCCGGGTAATACGACCGGGGTAAAAGGACGTTTACAGTACTGACAAACATATAATTGATTTGCCCTCATTTCTGCCTTTTTTCTCTTTTTTTGCTCAATATTCTCCTTTCTTCGCTTATTGTAACTGTCTAATCCTATTAACCTGCATTTTGCACTGCAATATTTTTGCAAGCCCCCCTCAACAACATACTCTTTCCCACAAACAATACACCTGTCTGTGCTTCCGAGGGGGCGTTCTGCCCCATAGTATTTGTTGGCTTGCTTTCTCCTGTCGTCTATTTTCCTCTGACAGTCAGGGCACCTAAAAGATTTAGGCCCACCTATAAATGAGCGGCCACAATCTTCACAAATTTTCTCTTGCTTTGTGCGTTCTGCCCTCAATTTTTTGGAGCAATCATCGCAAAAGTATTTATCTGCCAGTCCCCAGAACGGTTTCCCGCAATTCTGACATATTTTTTCGTGAGTCCTTCTTGGCATTATCATTTCCTCCTAAAAGATATATAAAACCTCTGCGTCCTCTATGATAACCTCGTTGTCATCATTGCCCCAGTCATATCTATCCCCACCAAGAAGAACGGCAGTTCCTGAATAAACTTTGCTTTCTTCTAATGCGCTGAGTATTTTTGCTTCAATTTCTTCTTCATCATCCAAGGTGTCAATACCCGTAAAATACGCACTCGTACCGTCTAATTCTTTAGGATTCGTTTCGTATGATGACAGATCATTTTCATTGTCCCAGTCGTAAGAATTGCGAGTGTAATCTCCGACTTTGTAAGATTCATCAGATGCGATGTGGCGAATTCCAAAGATTTCGTAGCTACTATTTTTGATTACTTCTAAAACTTTTTCGTACATTTTATTCTCTCCTTCCTTGTATCTCCCCTCTTGATTTAATTTGATTATACACGATAGTGACTATTATGTCAAAAGAAAAATACACGAAAATGTATTATTTTTTATATTCCACGATGTCGCACACCTGACAGTTCAATTTCTCACACAAATACATAATTGTATCTATATTCACGTTCCTGTCGTGTCGCAACTTGTTGACCAGTGCCGGGGAAAGATTAAAACTTTCCTTATCTAATAGATTGGAACGCTTTAGCCCTCTGCGTTCTAGCGTGTCCCATAAATTACTATATGAGATACTACCTTTATATATGTTACTTCTTTTTCTTGCTCGTGTTTCCATTTAAAAAAGCCTCCTTTTATCGTTATAAATATATAGTACATTATTCTGAAAGAAATATCAAGAAAAAATAATATATTTTCGTGTATTTTTCTCTTGACATAATAGTCACTATCGTGTATAATGTGAGTAAATCAAGAGAGGAGATACAAAGAAATGAAAGAATGGAAATTTAAAAAGCAAGACCTTGATTGCACATTAACAATTAATGATGAGGCTGTAATCAAATTGAAAATTAATGATGGCGTATCCTATGACATGGAGAAATTGGAGCAGGGAGCAGTTCATTTTTTCGGAAATCATCACTTAATTATAAATGGAGAAGAAAAAGTAATTAGAGGATTGATTTTAGATAATTACGATGAAATCAAGACATATTACGACGATATGAAGAATAAAATTAATTCCCAATATCGCAAGAAAAAAGAAAAAATGCTTGAGGGTGTCCAATGGAATATCGAGGAATATTCCGAGAGAGATGAGGGAGGAAAAACAAAATCTTACAAACACATAGTAACTGTCAATGGCGAAACATTCGTTTTTAAGGAAAGAAATCTTTTTGATGTTGGCCGTGTTATCAACCCAGCGTACAAAATCTCGGATGAATTTTCCGAAGGTGGAATACCAAGTTGCAAAGATGGAAAATGGATTTGGTTGGGTCTTGATGATGGATGGAAAGAAGTCAGAGAAATGACCGAAAATGAAACAAAAGCTTTTGAAATTGTAAGAAAGTATGGAAAATATGCCAAATTAGAAACAGAAAAAAGAGGCTGAAAACAGCCTCCTTCTCCATTGACTTAATAGTCAACAAAATAGTTTCTACTCACGCGCATATACAATATGCGGACAACTATATTATAGCAAAATATTATCACAAAGTCAAGTAAATACCCGCCCGGCGGCGGAACCGCCGGAGAAAGAAGGAAGTATGACAACGAAAGAGAGAGAAGAGTACATAGAATTCATGTACAATTACAAAAATGAATATAACTGTGAAAATTGCCCGGAAAACAGAGGTGATTTTCCGCATGACAGATTACCTTGCGGACAACAAAATTGCTGGGTAACCTGCCACTGTAAGGAGATGTAAATATTATTACCGCCCGGCGGCGGAATCCGCCGGAGAAAGAAGGAAGTATGAAAAAGTATAACGTATACAAAGCCACACGAGAGATTAAAGAAAGAGATATTTCGGAAATAGTGCAGGGGTGTACATTTTTTTGCGATGGCGTTTCTGAAGAATTAATAAAATCTTGCAACACACTAGAGGAGGCAAGACAAGCCTTAGGGAAATATAAGACGGATATTACGCCTTATGATGGCTGTTATCTGGTTACGGAATACTGTGTTCTACCAGAAATCTATGACGAAGACGGCGAGATCGTGGAGTCTGGCGACACCGAAGAAATTACAGAAATGAAAATCAGTGTTGAGGACGAAGAGTGGAACGTTGTAAAAACGTTTGATAATCTGAAAGAGGCGGACGACTTTTTTCACAATGATGAAAGGGCACTGACACTGGTATATTAATTCAGAACGAAAGCACTTGTTTCGACAGGTGCTTTTTATTATTTTGAGAAAAAAGAAAAGAGGAAAGAATTGTTTCTTCCCTCTTGTTAGTCGTCCTATTAGTGGACTAATTATTTTAAATTAATGGTTACTTTCTTGTCTGTCCAGAACGAAGCACTATATTCTAAAATCACTTTCTTTGCGTCTTTTGGTACCTCATAGTATGCCGTAAAGCTCACGTTCTTTCCTGGAGATAAATTAGTGTTGACAAAATCACTGTCTCCTATGTATTGCTGTTCGCAAGCTGAATTATCTGCATAGCAACTGCAATCAGATACAGATACATATTTGTCACCTTTTTCTGCGATATTTTCACAAGTAAAGTCTACGGCCACATATTCGCATCCATCTTTTGGAGTAAAGTACTCTCCACCATCATATCCAAACTCAGCCTTTTTAGCAGTTACTTTTAAACCGTCATTCTCAAAAGATTCGCCAACCTTTACGCTGTCTTTCTCTTTTGCTTCTTCTTTTTTAGCGGTTTCTTTCTTAGCTGCTGTAGTACTCTTTGTCTGAGAATCAGTGGAAGAACTGTCATCGTCACCACCACCCATTGCCATTCCTAAAACAGCCAGAACGATGATAATGATAATCACCCATTTCAACTTGCCGCCCTGTTTCTTCTGACAATGAGGGCACACTTTAGCTTTTGCGTCAATTTCTTCTTTGCAGTGCTTACAAACTTTAGTTTTTTCTTTGCTCATAGTTTCTTCTCCTTTTTATTATTACCATATTGCAAATATTAGCAAAATAGTTTGTTGCAAATAAATTATATAATAAATAAAATGATTTGTCAGTATAAATTTAAATAAACCTGCATATTTTCTTTAACAAAAACATAAAAATATCATAACAAAGACTCTTGATAAGCCAGAACGAATGTTCTATAATTAAGCGTGAGAGGATGTGAAGCGATGTATAAAGACAAATTAATTGAACTGATTGAAAATTGCAATGACGAACATTTTTGCAAATTTGTTTTTGCGTTTGCAAACAAATTAAAAAAAGGGTGGGGGTGCTAGTCCCCACACCTTAGTTATTCTTCTGTTATTCTGTCAATGTAGCCGTAAACTTTATATTTGCGGCTACATTCCATACGTAGTATTTTTTCTGCGTATCCTAATAACTCAAAGTCCATTGCTATCTCGGCAAGCAATTCGGCGTTTTCTACTGTTGCGTTTTCTTCCCAGCCCATTAACTCTGGCTGACTAACACCTAAAGCTTTCGCAAACAGCTCGATTTTTGATTGCTGCAAATCAACTTCGCCTTTTTCGATTTTGGCAATAGATGAGCGGCTCGTGTACCCTGTTTTCTTTGCTAGTTCATCTTGAGACATTCCAATTTGTACACGACGTTCCTTGATGTTCTTGTATAATTGTATCATTTTTCCTCCTTTCTACGATTCTTAATATAACATAAGTGTGAAAATAAATCAACATTTTTATTTAAAAGTGTTGACACAAATTCAACAACGTGGTATAGTAAGAGCGTGAAAGGAAATCACGCAAACAAAAAAAGAAAGGAGTGATACCTTGGCAGACGTTAAGGCACTTAGAAAAAAGATAGAAGATTCTGGAATGAGTATTTCTTTTGTAGCTAGAAAAATGGGCATGACTAGAGAGTCTTTCTATAACAGAATGAATAAACCTGATTTCAGAGCTTCGGAAATTGTAGCATTAACAAATATTCTTAGGTTGACCAAGAAAGAGAGGGACGCTATTTTTTTTAACTAAAAAGTTGAATTTAATTCAACAAGAAAGGGTGGTGACTAGATGGAAAATTTAATTCCTGTTAACTATGATGCGGAGCAGCCAACTGTTTCCGCGAGAGAACTTTATAAGAAGTTAAATATCGGAACCAAATTCACTACATGGTTTGAGAGAATGAAGGCTTATGGGTTTTCTGAAGGAAATGAGTTTTTCCCAGAAGTGGGAGAAACCTCAGAACAGGGCGGCAGACCGGCAACAGATTATCAAATATCAATAGATATGGCGAAACAAATTTGCATGATTCAGAGAACGCCGGAAGGAAAACTGATTCGTCAGTATTTCATCGACCTTGAAAAAGCATGGAACACACCGGAACAAGTTTTTGCCAGAGCCTTAAGAATGGCTGACAAAACCATTGAATCTTTAAAAGCTGACAATGCAGTTTTGATTGAAAGCGTTGAGCGTATGCGACCAAAAGAAGTGTTTGCAGATGCCGTTTCAGCAAGTCAGACCTCAATTTTAATCGGCGAACTTGCGAAACTGTTAAAGCAGAATGGCATCGAAATCGGACAACGAAGATTGTTTTCTTGGATGCGTGAAAATGGCTTTCTCCTCAAACGCGGGTCAGGCAGAAACATGCCAACCCAGAAAGGTATGGAGCTTGGATTGTTTGAAATCAAGGAAGGCTCCTACATTAACGGAGCAGGTGAAAATATCATCACCAAGACAACTAAAGTCACAGGTAAGGGACAGCAATATTTTATTAATAAATTCTTGCAATGTCAGGAACTTACGAAAAGAGAGGGGTAAAAAATGAAGGTTATGTACAATTTACTGACCATCGTGTCAGTAGCGTTGATTATCTGGATCTCGTCCAGTTGGGTTGGTGTGGTAACACATACCGCCGGAAAAGATTATAGCAATTATAATTTCTTCGTGATGTTAGGGGGTGAATAAAAAAATGAATGAGCCTCCAAGAAAAGAGTATGTTATTAGATTACTCTACACCCTTTTAGGACGACAGCAGGGTGTAGAGTATGACAAAGTATTCTACACCGATAAAGACGATGTAGAGCATGAGGTAAAAAAGGAAGAGCCCTACCATTAAGCTCTTACGATAAATCATACAAGTAAATCATACAAAAGACTTGGCAATTTGTCAAGATAGGAGGTAGACATGGCATACATCGTTATTCAAGATTGGATGATATCAGATTTACAGTTAAAAGGAAATGAACTCCTCACATATGCCCTTATTTACGGCTTTTCGCAGGATGGCGAATCAGAATTTAAGGGGTCATTGAAATATATTTCCGAATTTCTTGGCGTGTCAAAAAGAACTGCACAAAGAAGCATTGAAAATCTTGTAGACCGAGGAATAGTTGAAAAGAGAGTAGAGGAGATTAGCGGCGTGAAATTTAACCGTTATATGGCTCATGAAAAAGCTGACACCCCTATAGACAAAATGACCACAGGGTATAGTCAAAATGACCACGGGGGTATAGTCAAAATGACCATGGGGTATAGTCAAAATGACCATGGGGGTATAGTCAAAATGACCACCAATAATACTAATATATATAATACTAATAATAATACTAGTAATAATACTAAAGATAAAGGCGCGCCCGCGAGATACTTTGACGACGAGGAACTAAATAATAAGTTCTTGGAATTTCTTTCCATGCGTAAGAAGATTAGAAAACCAGTCCGAACAGATAGAGCTTTGAAAGCATTACTCAAAAAGTTGCATGAATTATCTGGCGGTGATGTTGGACTGATGAAACAGATTATAGATCAGTCATTGGATAAAGAGTGGCTAGGACTTTTTGAACTGAAAACAGCTAACGACAGCACGAAGAACATCAACGACCGGCTGTACGGAGATATACAGCACTGGGCGGCACAGAAAGAACAGGAGGGAGGCGGAATGTATGACGATTTCGGAGTTTTCTAAAATCGTAGCCGCATTAAAGACCGTTTATACGTCTCCGGGGTTCATTCCCAACGAGCCCACCTTGGATATGTGGTACCGCTTGGTAGGCAAGAACAACGACTACCAGACAATGAGCGTAGCGGCACAGATGTACATGACAACCGGCAAGTTTCCACCGACACCAGCAGATATTTTGGAGTGTGCCAGCAAGCTCAAGGCAGAAAGCAGCTACCTGAGCGAGCAGGAAGCGTGGGCAACAGTGGCAAAGGCGTGTACAAATGGCGAGTGGATAGAAGGCGGCTACAGCTACCAGAAAAACTTTGACAGACTCCCGAAGATTTTGCAGAAGGCGGTAGGAACGCCGGAAACGCTCCGTAATTGGAGTCAAGTTGATATGGCGACCATGCAGACAGTCGTGCAGTCAAACTTTCTCAGAAGCTACAGAGCGTCGCTAGAAGCACAAAAGGAGATAGACAAGTACCCGCCGAAGCTCCAAGAGATGATACGGGCGGCGGGGGCGATAGAGCGAAAAGAAACAGTGCCGGAACTACCCACACTGGGAGAAATAGTTGGGCGGTTAGAGCAGGATAATAAAAATTATCCCCCGGAACAATGTAGTGGAGCGTTGGGGGATTGGATAGCAGAAAAGAAGGAGAGATTGGGTTATGAATAACACAATGATTAGCGTAAACGGCTTTGCGAAAAGAGAGTATGAGGACGTCTTAGAGAAAAAAGGTGTGATTCCTGCAAGTGTTGTAATCACAGTCGAGGACAAGGCGATTGCAAGAGCTATTTTAGAGCTATTTAAAGACAAGGTACAAAAAACAGGCGTTTTGCGGATGAAAGAAATTGAAGCTTTTGCCCGCGGCTACAACGAATTGAGCAAAAGCATTGAAACGGCATGGGGAGAAGAAAGCGAGGAGAAATATGGCGGAGCGGTACGTTGACCCAGTCAGGGAATACCTAAAAAGACAGCACCTTGAGGCGGAATATGAGTGTAGAACAGCACACAAAGCAATCAAACGAGGCGCGGCGAGCTACAACGAATACGAGAGATATGAGGAGGAATTAGAGCAATGACACTATACGAGATTGACAGCACAATTATGGATTGTGTAGACGAGGAGACAGGAGAAATTATTGACCTCGAAAAACTTGAGGCTCTCAACATCGAGAGAGACAAAAAAGTGGAGGGAATCGCGCTGGCGGTAAAGAATTATGCCGCAGAAGCAAAGGCAATCAAAGAGGAGGAAGAAAAGCTTGCGAAACGCCGCAGAAGTTGCGAGAACGCCGCACAGAGGTGTAAAGACTATCTGTCCCATGCTCTTGACGGAGAAAAGCTCAAAACGGCAAGAGTAAGCGTATTCTACAAGAGCAACGAGTCTGTGACTATTGACGATTTAGGCAGTCTGTCAGAGGAATACATCAGGATTCCAGAGCCACAGGCGGACAAGACAGCGATTAAGAAGGCGATTAAAGCCGGGAAAGAGGTTGCAGGGGCACATCTTGAGACCTCAAAGAGTGTGATCGTGAGGTAAGAAAAATGGGAGATGTTTACACAAAGTTACAAAAAATTCAAGCAGAATTAAAGGTGCCCAAGAGTAAATACAGTGATTATGGCGGCTATAGTTACAGGAGCTTAGAGGACATCTACGAGGCAGTAAAGCCTTTATTGGATAGGGAAGGCTTAATATTAGCCGTAAACGACGAAGTTATTATGCTGGGCAACCGATTTTACATAAAGGCGACAGCAATTTTAAAAGACATAGAAAGTGAGGGCAGTTTTTGCACTACAGCATACGCCAGAGAAGAAGAAAGCAAAAAAAAGATGGATGCAGCACAAGTTACCGGCTCAGCATCGAGCTATGCGAGAAAATACGCCTTAAATAGCTTGTTTCTTCTGGACGACTCGAAAGACGCGGATACAGACGAATATAAACGCAACGAGGTTATCACAGAGAAAGAGGCAAAACGGCTCTATGATCTGATGCAAAAAAAAGGAATGACGGAAGCCCAGATCAAAGAATGGGCAAGTCAAAGAGGTTTAAAATCATTGTATCAGACGACACAACAACAATATGCCGAAGCCATGAAGGAATTATGACTGAAATAGCATGGATTTAACTGGAAAAATAAAAAACTTAGCAGTGGATTATTTTAGCAAAAAGATAACAGTTACTCTGGAAATTAATGAGGCGGAGCGGTTTATAAAGGGCGTGGACGAACTGAAAAAGCTGGAAAAGCTGTCCGTAATAATTAAACCGTTCCGCAAGAAAAGAAGCTTGTCAGCAAACGCCTATTTCCACGTCCTGGTCACCAAAATAGCGGAGAAAGTTGGCACGAGCAAGGCGGAAGCCAAAAATTTGATGATAGGCAGATATGGACAGCCGGAGCTGATAAAAGGGGACATAGCAGTTTTAAAAACCAATGTCCCAACCGACATCATGTACAAAAAAGAGGACGTTCACACAGTTGCGATAGGACGGCGGCTAGAAAAAGGCAAAGAGGTAGTGTTTTACAGACTCATGCGAGGTTCGCACACCTACGACAGCCGGGAAATGAGTGAGTTAATCAAAGGCACGATACAGGAAGCAGAAGATTTAGGAATTGAAACGCTAACACCAAGAGAACTGGAACAAATACTAGGAAAATGGAAGCCGAGAAAGGAAGAAGAAAAATGAATAGCGTACTACAAACAAAAAAAGAGTGCTTCTTCTGCAAAACAACCCAAAATTTACATAGGCATCATGTCTTATATGGCAGTAGCAACAGAAAACAAGCCGAAAAGTATGGTTTTACAGTGTATTTGTGTTTGAATCATCATACCAATGGTGGCGAGGCAGTGCACCGCAATCCCAACGGACCGCTAGACAGGTACCTCAAAGAGCTGGCGCAGAAGTATTGGGAGGAGAACAACGGAACGAGAGAAGAATTTATCAAAACATTTGGGAGGAATTACCTGTGAACAAATTTAGAAATAAAAAGATTTTTACGACAGCCGGGAAGTTTGACAGCAAGAGAGAAATGCATCGATATTTAGAACTGGCGGCAATGCAAGAAGCGGGGGAAATTACAGGATTAGAGCGGCAGGCTAGATACATACTTGTAGGCAGCCAGAAACGAGAGGATGGCACCACAGAACGCCCTGTATCATATACAGCAGATTTCCGCTACACAGACAAGGAGGGGAAAATTGTTGTTGAGGACGTAAAATCCCCGCGCACAAGAAAAAATCCGGAATACATCATCAAGAGAAAGCTGATGCTTGAACGGTATGGCATCACGATCAGGGAGGTGGCGTAATGAAAAAAACAGGAGACTCAGAAGCAAGAAAAGCGGCGAAAATACTCAAGAAGTACTGCAACGAGCATAAATATTGCCGAAATTGCCTTTTTGCGGTAGGAAAGGAGGGCGCGGCTTGCCTGCTAGTAAATAAATTGCCGTTTGACTGGGTAAGATATTAAAGCTGGACACCCTCCGGGGTTAAGGATAGATACACATTACAGCAACACGTTAACGGTTCCATGAGGAGCTATATGCCATTGATTCCTCCGGATTTATTCCGGAGGGGAAAGGAAAGAAAATGCCATACGGGCTGAAAGACGAAGATTTTGACAAAATACAAAACAAAATAGCGAAAAAACTATATGAAATACCAAGCCTTGACCGAGCCGCATTTCTGATGGGATGCACAGAACAAGAGTTAAGGGAAGCAATGACCGAACTACGCAAAACACCCAAATCGAGGGGGAAAATTGAAGCCGTAGAAAGGGAGTTGAGAAACAGAGGATACAAAAATAAAAAAACAAAGTTTTTCCCAAGCGACTTGGCGGAAAAGAGATTTGCGAGGGAGTGGACGAAAGCGTGCGGAAGAATAAGGGGGAATAGATAAATTGAAACGTGCAAGAAAGGAGTGGTTTTATGGACTCGAAGAGAACCTTACTTGATATATTTCATGTATCCGAATCATATAAGCTTCCAGATGCAATTATGGATGCATTACTGTCTGATAATGCAGAAAGTATCATAAGGCTAGTGAAAAAAAGTACGCAAGATGACATCCGGGATATATTCCAGCAAGAGCAGGGAGACAGAAAAACTTTAAAACAGGATTTTACACCGGATTGCATCTGCGCCATGGTCGCAAAAATGATGAAGCCGGGCAGTGTACTGGATATGTGCTCTGGAACGGGAGCATTAAGCAAGGCAGCCGCAAAAGAGCATGGCATAAAAATATGCGAACAGGAATTTAGTGAGCGTACGATTCCATTTGCCTTACTAGATGCCTGCATTGATGGATTGGAAGGAAGTATTAGCCGGGCGGATTGTTTACGGGGAAATATAATGCAAACATATCATTTAGAAAAAAATAATGATATAAGTATCCCAAAACAAGTAGAACCGGAAGAAATGGGATGCTTTGATAATGTAATTATGAATCCACCATACTCTATGAAATTCCCAGAAGCGGACGAGATGCCAATCATGGGACATAAAATTCCGAAAAGCAAAGCCGATTACGGATTTATACTGCGCGGTGTACAACATTTAAAAGATGATGGACGACTGATTGCGATACTTCCGCATGGTGTCCTTTTTCGAGGAGCGGCAGAAGGAAAAATTAGAGAATGGCTTGTTAAAGAGCACTGGATTAGTGCTGTAATTGGATTACCGGATAAGTTATTTTTAAATACAGCAATCCCAGTATTTTTACTAATTTTAGAAAAAAATTCCCCAGATATTCTTTTCATTGACGCATCAAGACGATTTGAAAAGAAATCAGCACAAAACGACATGTCGCAGGAGCAGATAAGAGATGTCGCCGATGCTTTTTTTACACGTAAAGATGCAGAAAAATATGCTTACGTAGCATCTTATCAGGAAATAAAATATAATGATTACAATCTAAATATCCCAAGATATGTAGATATGTTTGAACCAGAGCCTCTACCAGACGCGGAAGCGATTCTTAAAGAACTGCAAAAAATTGAAAATGAAGAGAGGAAAACTAGAAAAGAACTGTACGAAATGCTGGGGGAACTGGTAGGTAGCAAGGGGGATATGAACGTTATGAAAGAACATAGAAAATTGCTGAAGCCGCAGAATACAAGAAATACTTTCAGGCAAATGACATTAGAGGATTATGAAAATGCAATGTAAAAAAGTCAATATTTTTGAGATATGCAAAGTAGAACGTGCGGTGGCTGGAAAAATATATACGGCAGGGAGTTGCTATGTAAAATTAAGTGCTGCGGATGAGTATGTAGGCCAATTAAAAAATGACAATACACTGGATACAAGATACGCAGTGTTTGAACCAAACGAAGGAATTTGCGCGGATTACTTGCACATTGCTATCTGCAATAAGTTTCCTGAGTTTTTGCGAAAATACCGGACAACAATTAATTTACAATTTGAAACATTAAAACATTTCGTACTTGACTGGCACGAAAAGGAGGAAGAACAGAGGTATGTTGTAAATGCAGTCAAGGCGGTGGATAATGAAATAGAACTTACCGAAATGCAGATAGAAAAAGAGAAAGAGATGAAGAAATGGTATCTTGCAAAGATGATGGCGCAACAAAACCAGACACCTACATGATCATATCAGAAAAATTCATGCAGGGTGAAATAAGCGAGGACGAATTTGTGGAGCAGTATAACCGATTGATTGAGCAGGAGGCTGAAAAACACTGGGAACCGGTCGAACCGCATGAGCATATTTAAGAGGAGAGAAAATGAAGTTTATTGATTTGTTTGCCGGAATCGGAGGGTTCCGCAGAGGCATGGAATTAGCGGGGCATGAATGCGTCGGGTTTTGCGAATTTGATAAATTTGCAACCGCAAGTTACACATCAATGCACCTGCTTACATTAGAGCAAAGAGAACGTTTAAATAAAATGCCGTTGAAACAGCGACAAAAAGAAATACTAAAGGAGGAATACAGAAATGGAGAGTGGTACGCAAATGACATTAGAAGAGTATATGCCGGAGACATTCCAAGAGCAGATTGCTGGTGTTTCGGATTCCCGTGCCAAGACATCTCAGTTGCAGGAAAACAGCTTGGATTTCAAGGGAACCGTTCAAGCTTGTTTTTTAGAGCTATGTACCTTATCGGACAACTCGAAGAAGAAAATAGACCCACTTACCTTTTCGTTGAGAACGTTAAGAATTTGCTTAGTGTTAATGGAGGATGGGATTTCGCCAGACTGCTCATTGAAATGGAGCAGAGGGGGTATGATGCAGAATGGCAGGTGCTCAACTCCAAAGATTTTGGAGTGCCACAGAACAGAGAAAGGTGCTTCATTATCGGACATCTTAGAGGGAGAAGTACCGCAAAAGTATTTCCTGTCGAAAGAACAGACGGAGAAAATAGTATTCAAATAATTGATCACAAAGACGGATACAGAAAAAATACGCAGGTATTTGCACCTGATGGAATTACAGAAACTCTTGATACTGGTCAAGGTGGTGGGCGAGGGCATCATGTAGCATTGCCGTGTTTTATAGATTTGTGCAACAGTGGAACAGAAACAACTAGCATTGCCAGATGCTTGCAAGCAAGATATCAAAAAGGATGTGGAACGTATAAAGCGCAAAATAGCGGTATTGCAATTCCAGTTTTAACACCTGACCGAGCAGAAAAGCGTCAGAATGGACGGAGATTCAAAGAAAATGGTGAGCCGATGTTTACACTTACTGGACAGGATAGACACGGAGTGGCGATTGAACCGATTGGAGTTATTGATTCGCAGGGCATAAAAGTAGCCGAAGCAACAAAGCAAGGCTATTCCGAGTGTAGAGTAGGCATTGATAACGTGAATTTATCAGTTCCAGGAAGTAAAACAAGAAGAGGGCGAGTTGGACGTGATGTTGCAAATACATTAGATACCAGTTGCAATCAAGGGATTTTTGTGCAAGTTTCAGAAGAGTTGACCGTATATGCGGTCTGGTATGAAAAATATCAATGCTACATAGCAATCAGGAAACTGACACCGAAAGAATGTTTCAGGCTGCAAGGATGGACGGATGACTATTTTGAAAAAGCAGAGTTTGTTAATTCTGATAGTCAATTATATAAGCAAGCAGGAAACGGCGTAACTGTAAATGTAATAAGAGCTATTGCAGAAAAATTAGGCGAAAGAGATGGATACACGAAATCACGAACATTGCAAAGGCAAAACGGCGCATGAGCATATATAAAGGAGTGATAAAACTATATGAAACAGCTTAGCCTTGAAGATATCAATCTTGATATGATTCCGATTAATGTTCTGCAGGATGTAGATAAGCGAATATCTGACTGGAGGTCAATGGGAGGCAAAGATTCGGACCCATACATACAGCAACAGTTAAGATATTTAAAACGAGTCGAGTTGATGGCGAACAACGCCGCGGATACGATCACATATTTTTAAACAGGAGGAAATAGCAAGTTTATTTGTAAAGCGAAAAAACGTATAGAAGCATGAAGACAAGAAAGAAAAAAAGAAATGAGTATATTTAAAAGGAGGAAGAAAGATGTTAACTGCTGTATATGATACAAGGAGTTCTACCGACGTAATGGAAATTCAGAAGGATGCTCAATATTTGAAAGAAGAAATGACTGGTTGTATATACAGGCACTTCAAAGGAGAGTTATATATCGTAACGGACGTTGTAGTAAATTCCGAGTCTCTTGAAATAGAAGTAATATACAAAGACTTTACACCTTCCCAGCTTACATGGAGTAGAGATTTAAAACAATTTTTTTCGGGAGTCAATACAACAAAGTACCCTGACGCGCTACAAAGAGTGAGGTTTAAAAAAGTTGGAAGAAACGAGGAGATAGAACGATGAGCAATCCTAAGCACGATTGGTACGGACACGCAGTAAAGCAGGTAAAAAAATACCCAGACAAACTGATTGCAGAAAATACAGCACAGTCAGCCTTATGGATGTACGCTATCAACAAGGCGATAAAGCAGACAGAGGGGATGGATAACGGATTGGACAGAATGAAAGCTGTACAGCTGGTATATTTTGAGGACAGATACACGATAGCAGGGGCGGCGGATAAGCTTGGATATGCAGAAATGACTATACGCAGATGGCTTAGTGCTTTCGCCAATTTGGCTGGGAAATATGCGGGATATTAGAGAGGGAGAATTATCTCCCTCTCTTTTTTATGTTTGTCTAACATGGCTTAAAAGATGTCGTACAATACACTTGTACGGACGAGTACTGGTAACTTTTTGTGAGACATAACCTCCTCTATCTTTTTGTGGTAAAAGTGTAAACTCTCACCCGCGTAAAAGAGAGTACATAAGACACCTATCCCACGGTGCCTTGTGTCCCATACAGGTTGCGGGGTCTACAAGTGTTTAGAGACCAGCCGCTTATTAGTCTTACCCCGGCGGCTGTTAAGGTGCAATTCCTTATGCTTGTATTTGGTTGCATTATGCAACTAATGTAAACGATTTTTTTCATATTTTCTTTCCTTTCATATAACCCCGTAAACAATCCATTACGGGGTTATGGTTGTATTTAGGAGGTGACCCCAAAATGGGATAAGTAAATACCAGGAGTGGCTGACCCAAGAAGGGTTGCTTAAGATAGAGGGATGGGCACGAGATGGATGCACAGACAAAGAGATCGCGGCAAACATCGGTATTAATCCAGATACCTTGTATACATGGAAGAAAAAATTCCCAATTTTAGCCGATGCCTTAAAAAAGGGGAAAGATGTTGTGGACAGGCAGGTGGAAAAAAGCCTATTACAACGGGCACTGGGGTATAGCTACGAGGAGACGAGTGAAAAGTACGAAGGCGGAGTAATGACGGAGCGAAAAGTAACAAAGAAGCACGTTGCGCCAGATACGACAGCACAAATATTCTGGCTAAAGAACAGAAAACCAGAACAATGGCGTGATAAGCCACAGTCAGAGAGTGCAAGTGATAAAGCACTGGCGAAAGCTATTGAAATCCTTGGGGGTGTCGATAGTGCCATTGACTAGCAAACAGGCAGAATACCTGCAAGGCTGTAACCGCCGTTGGAACGTAAAGACCGGGGCGACAGGCTCCGGGAAATCCTTTGTTGACTACGCAGTCGTAATTCCTCAACGCCTGACACATCTAAAAGGACTGGGGCTTGCTGTGATGCTGGGAAACACCAGAGGCACGTTACAGCGAAACATACTTGACCCTATGAGAGAGATATGGGGTGAGGAGTTAGTTGGCGAGATACGCAGTGACAACACAGTACAGCTATTTGGCAAAAAAGTATATGCACTAGGTGCTGACAACAAGAAGCACGTTGCAAGGATACAGGGAGCAACGATTGAGTACGCTTATGGCGATGAGGTAACGACGTGGAATCAAGAAGTATTTGAGATGTTAAAATCTCGTCTCAGAACATCACACAGTCACTTTGATGGAACTTGCAACCCGGCGGGACCAAAGCACTGGTTTAAGGGCTTTCTGGATTCCGATGCAGATATATTCCAACAGGCGTACAACATACACGATGGTTGTCTGCCTCCGGCGGTAGTAGACGAGCTAATAAAAGAGTACTCCGGCACGCACAGGTATCAACGCTACATACTAGGCAACTGGGCAGTAGCCGAGGGACTTGTATACGATATGTTTTCGGAGGAAAGGCACGTCTGTAAAGCAAAGACCAGCGGAGAGATAATTGTTAGCTCCGACTTTGGTATGCAGAACGCTACCGTCTTCTTGATCTGGCAGAAAAGAGTAGATACTGGCAACTGGCACTGTCTACGAGAGTATTATTACTCAGGCAGAGAGAACAACCGCATGAAGCCGGTCAGTGCGCTAGTAAAAGGACTAGAGGACACGCTAAGCGGGCAGAAAGATGATTTAGTGATCGTTGACCCATCCGCCACCGCTCTCATCGTGGAGTTACGTAGCAAAGGGCATAAAGTCAAAAAAGCAGATAACACTGTTAACGATGGGATAGCAGACGTTGAGACGTTGCTAACACAAGACAAGTTATCGTTTGACCCGTCTTGCACGCACACGATCGAGGAGTTTGGCATCTATGCATGGGACCCAACGGCGGCTGACAAAGGCAGGGACGCAGTTATAAAACAGTCAGACCACGCGATGGATGCTATCAGGTATCTTGTAAAAACATTAAAACTCGTTAAGCGCAGCCGAACAAGACAATACAAATCAATTCTAGGGTGATAACAATGTATCTATCATATCAAGATTTTGTTGCCGCAAAAGACAAAGGGCAATTTATAAATCAGTTTATAAAATTCCACGAGAGCACAGGAGCATACAAAGAGGCGTTAAGGGCGGACAAGTATGACGCACAGGAAAACGAGACTATCCTGCAGTTTCAGCGTGTTTACTACACTTTATTGGGTCAGAAAAAAGTGGACAATTTCTCATCCAATGCACAGATATGCTCTAATTTTTTTCACAAATTAAATACACAACGCTGTTCGTACAGCCTAGGAAACGGTGTCTTTTTTAATGACATGAATGTTAAGAAAAAACTGGGCAAACAATTCGACAGGCGGATTAAAGAGGCGGCATACAACGCATTAATCCATGGCCAGTCCTTCCTTTTTTGGAATGTGGACCACGTGCACGAATTTCCATTTACGCAGTTCGCCCCAATGTGGGACGAGGACACAGGGGCGTTGATGGCGGGTATACGATTCTGGCAGTTAGACGAGCAGAAACCGTTTAAGGTTGTACTGTACGAAGTAGATGGCTACACAACTTACAGTGCAGAAAGCAAATTTGGAGAATTAAAAGAGACCGCTCCCAAACGGGCGTACAGGCAAAGGGTGGAAGTTGCTAATAATTTGGAGCCCGAAATTATCGGAGAGGAAAATTATAGCAGCCTCCCCATCGTGCCGATGTTTGGGAATAAACGACATATAAGCACTTTGAGAGGGATGCAGCCAAAGATTGACGCCTACGACGCGGTGCAAAGTGGTTTTGCCAATGATCTGGACGACTGTGCACAGATGTACTGGCTAATTTCCAACGCTGACGGTATGACAGACGATGAGCTGGCAGAGTTTAGGGACCGGCTCAAATTTCAGCACATCGCAAAGGCCGAGGAGGGGCAGGTACAGGCATACACACAAGAGCCGCCATATACCGCTAGAAAAGAGTTTCTCACGCAGATGCGGTCAGAAATTTATGAGGACTTCGGGGCGTTGGATGTACACACCATAGCCGCCGGAGCAACAAATGACCATATAGACGCCGCATACCAGCCGCTAGACGACAATGCAGATGATTTTGAGTACTTCGTAGGCGATGCGATCGAGAAGATTCTGGAGCTTGCAGGGATTGATGACGAACCACAATTTAAGCGAAACAGAATCAGCAACGAGAAGGAACGAACAGACATGATTCTTGAGGCGGCTAATTATCTGGACGAAGAAACCATCCTCAAAAAATTACCGTTTGTTGCACCGGAGGAAGTGCCGGACATTTTGGCAAAGCTGGACGAAGAATCGTATAACCGCTACACAGAGCCACCTGAACCAGATGCGCCGGAAGGGGATGAATAACTATGTATCCATCCGACAAGTGGACAGAGCAGGAGCTGCAAAAGTTAGAAAAGCGGTTAGCAGACGTATATAAACAGGCTGAAAAGGAGCTTGACGGCAAAGCGAGAAACTATTTTAAACAATTCTCCAGGCGATACGCCAAAGAATATGCGGCATACCAGGCAGGAAAGTACAGCAAGAAAGAATTTGAAACATGGATGATGAATCAGTATGGCAGAGGACAGAGGTGGGAAGCCCTACGTGAGGACATGGCTCGGAGACTGACGGAATCAAATGAGATTGCCGCGGCATACATCAACGAGAAGACCCCTCTTGTTATCGCTCTCAATCGCAATTTTGAGGCGTACATGATTAAATCTCTTGTGCATGATAGACAGATAAAAGAGATTGGAGACATTGCATTTAATTTGGTTGACGAACACACAGTTAAGCGACTGACAGTCAGAAAGCAAAAGATTCTCCCACCCCGGAGGGTACTAAAAAGCAAGGATGTGCATTGGAACAAGAAGAAACTGCAAAATGCACTATTGCAAGGAATATTGCAGGGCGACAGCATAGGAAAGCTCGCAGGGCGATTCCAAGACGTTGCAGGCATGAATCATACTGCAGCAATTAGAAACGCCCGCACAGCGTTCACAGGGGCGCAGAATGGGGGCAGGCAGGCGGCATACGAGGAAGCCTACCAGATGGGAATTGATGTAGTTAAGCATTGGACAGCAACAAAGGACTTGAGGACACGAGACAGTCATAGAGCGTTAGACGGTGAGGAAGTACCGTTTAATATGGCTTACTCCAATGGTCTCATGTATCCGGGAGACCCAAGCGGAATCCCAGCGGAAGTTTATAACTGTCGATGCACACAACGAACTGCGCTGCCCGCCGAACTGGCACAACCACGAATGATACGCGTTAAGAATTTGGAAACAGGCAGAAACGAAGTTGTAGAAGACATGACCTATTACGAATGGTTAGCAACGCAAAGGGGGCGAATATAATGGCGGATATTGATGTTGTAAGCCATGTAGACGAAGTAATACTCAAGACCACGATGGCACTTGCAAGAGCATTAGAGCAGGCAGGAGCCGCCGCAGAGGGGCACGCAAAAGACCTTTGCCCAGTCGATACGGGCGCATTGAGAAACAGTATTACGCACCAGACCGACTTAGAGAATCTCACAGAGACAATAGGCAGTAACGAAGAATATGCCGCCTATGTGGAACTGGGAACTGGCGTGTATTACAAGGGAGGGCGAAAGACCCCGTGGACTTATCAGGACGATAAGGGGCAGTGGCATATCACAAACGGCCAGAGGGCACAGCCATATTTAAAACCGGCGGCGGCAAATTACGCAAAAGAATACACAGCAATCATTGCAGACGAATTAAAAGGAGCGATGGGATAATGGACAGATTGTCTTTGCTCGTCAAGGCAAAGGAAACGGCGGAGTATTTTACTGATAAAAAATTTAAATACTCTCAGCACGTGGCGAATAGCTGGGCAGGCGCAAAGAAGAAAAAAGTAAGTAATTGTGCATCGTATGTATGCTATTGCCTACAGCAATTAGGCATCCTCAAACCGGGACAACTGTTTTATTGCAACAGGAACGGAACAGTTGTCTATAAGGGCGCAGGAACAAAAGCGGCTATATCAAAACGCTATAGATTAATAAAAGTAAATAAATTACCCCGGGATTATAAAAACAAATTAAAACCGGGAGACATTTGCTTTTACCGCCTACATACCAATATTTTTGCAGGGATAAATGAGAACAATAAAATGGTGTGGTGGGATGCCGGAAAGGCTAGTACAAATACTAAAAAAGCAGGCGGAACATACAAAAAGATACACAGAGTCATCAACGGAAAACAGAAGATTTTATATGTGTTGAGATGGAAAGGAGTAGAACAATGATTATTACAGGTATGGCACACTTTGAGAGCGTGTGCAAAAAGAAATTGGTTGAATGGTATAACAAGAACGGTTATGCAGATACACCGCAGACACCGCCGGCAGATTTAAGCAATGTATTTGTTGTATGGTCATGCAAAACTCTGCAGAATTACAAAGCATTGCTTTCTACAACATTCAGCGGAGATGGAATTTATGCTGAATACACCTATAACGGAGATAAGCAGGAGTTGTACGAAGACGTGTACAAAAAACTTACCAATACGTGCCACACAAAGGAGTAACAAGATGAGACAGAAGAAAATTATTGACGTATCGGTATACAACGGCACAATCGACTGGAAAAAAGTAAAGAAATACGGTTGTGATGGCGCGATCATTAAGATTATCCGCAAGGATTTAGGCAAAGATAAAAAATTTGAGGAGAACTATAAAAAGTGTGAGAAATTGGGTATTTCATGGGGCGTATACAACTACACATACGCTACCACAGCGGCAAAAGCTAAGTCGGACATGGAGCTTATATGTGACATCCTCGACAAAGTCAGCAAAAAGCATTTTAAATACGGCGTTTGGTTTGACATCGAGGACAAAGTGCAGGCAAGGCTAAGTAAAGTAAAGATTGCCGAGATTATCAATGCGGCACAGACTGTCGTTGAGTCAAGAGGGTATAAATTCGGCGTTTACACTGGTAAATCATACTTTGCGGAGCATATTGATAAAAACAAAGTTAACTGTAAAAACTGGTGGATTGCACGTTATTACAAAGGCTATAACCGCATGGCATTTAAAGCGACACCAAACAAATCTTACAAGCCTGCAAGCGTGCCTGACCTCATGGCATGGCAGTATACCAGCTCTGGCGTGTTTCCGGCCAAGGTTTCAACCGGCAACGGCGGCAAGTTTGATTTAAATATTTTATATCATGACTTCCCGGCGGTGGCACAGAAGGAAGAAACAACAAAAAAGGTTAAATACACCGGGAAACTCCCCGAATTGCCGCCACGAGGCTATTACACGTTTTTAGACGGTATTACAGTATTAAAAGGCACAAGAGGGGAAATTGAAAAATTGCAGAAGTTTTTAAACTGGGCTATCGGCTCGAAATTAGATACTGACGGCAAATACGGTGAAAAGACGGAAGACGCGGTTGGTATTTTCCAGTCGAAATGTAAATTAAAAATTGACGGCAAATTTGGAGCAAAATCCCTTAAAGCCGCAAAAACTTTTAGAAAGTAATCGCGAAGTACTGCGATTTACATATAGTCATTTAGGGAAAGAAATCCCTCGAAGAAAAGGAGTAATCAAATGGCATTAACAAGAGCTTTTTTAAAGAGCATGACACTTACAGATGAACAGGTTTCCGCGATTATCGAGGAGCACTCTGCAACCGTTACAGGTTTAAAAGGCGAGATCACTAAATACAAAGAGGACGCAGAGAAAGTCCCAGACCTTCAGAAGAAATTGGAGGACTACGAAAAGGACGACTGGAAAGGCAAGTATGAGAAAGAACACGCAGGTTTTGAGAGCTACAAAGCCGAACAGGACAAGAAAGCGTCCTACAATGCGAAAGAAGCCGCATACAAAAAGATGCTTGAGGATTCCGGCGTGTCTAGTAAAGTAATTAATCTTGTTCTGAAAGCATCAAAAGAGACTATTGATAATTTAAAAATCGGAACTGACGGCAAATTTGAGAATGCAGCAGAAGTAGAAAAAGGCATCAAAGAAGCGTATGCCGATTATATTACAACTGAAAAAACTCAGGGCGCTAATGTATCAAATCCACCGGGAGGAGAACCGGGGAAAATGACCAAGAAAGAAATCATGGAAATTAAAGATGCAGGCGAACGTCAGAAAGCGATTGCGGAAAATCACGAACTTTTTGGATTTTGAAAGGAGTAAACAATGCCAGGAGTAACTACTAGCACTGTATTAAATACAGATAGCACCCTCAAAGCGAGAGAAATTGATTTTGTAACAAGATTTGAAAAAAACTGGGATGCATTAAGAACCATCTTGGGAATCGTTAGACCTATTAGAAAAGAGCCGGGCACTAGCTTAGTAACCTACGAAGCGCAGATGAAAGATGAAGCTTTACAGGGCGGCGCAAGTGTGGGCGAGGGAGAGGCAATCCCTTTTACGCAGTTTAAAGTTGTGGAAAGTAAGAGAGAAGATATTGTCGTAGAAAAATACGCTAAATCTTTAACTCTTGAGTCTGTGGCAAAATGGGGCGCAACCGTTGCGATTGAAAAAACAGATGATGCCTTTATGGTTGAGCTGCAGAACAAGGTTTTAAAGGATTTTTACACATTTTTAAAAACCGGAACATTAAAAGGAACACAGAAGAAATGGCAGAAAGCACTTGCAATCGCAAAAGGTGCTGTACTTAATAAATTCGCAGGAATGAACAGAAATGTAACCGAAGTCGTAGGATTTGCAAACGTAATGGATTTTTACGACTGGTTAGGTGATAAAGAGATTACTGTGCAGACAATGTTTGGTTTACAGTATATCAAAAATTTCTTCGGTTTCTCCACGCTGTTCCTTCTCCCTGACGACTATATTCCGGCAAAAACCGTCATTGCAACACCGGTGGAAAATATTGATCTATATTATATTGATCCCGGCGACAGCGATTTTAAAAAACTTGGGCTTGACTACACGACATCTGGCGAAACAAATCTGATTGGATTTCACGCAGGCGGCAACTATACAAACGCCACAGGCGAAACATACGCCATTATGGGCATGAAACTGTGGGCAGAATACCTTGACGGTGTTTGTGTAGTTACCGTTGGAACTACAGAAACTATCCCGGAAGTATCAAGTTTAAGTGGAAAATAAAAGGGGTTGATTGAGTGCTTTATGAAATCATGAATCACATTCACAATTTCTTCCCGGTCAAGGGGGCGGCGATCACAGGAAAAATAACAATCGGGGAATGGATTTTTGACACGCATATAGATGTAACAGCAGATGCCAAAGACCTACGTTATTCTGACACCGCGATTCGCCTCCCCTTACAGGACGGGCAGTATTATTTGATAAGCGGCTCTATTTTTAATGACGGGGTTTATCAGTATCACAAAGGCGATACTGCCCCGTTACAGGAGGAGACGTTTGACGGCGTAGTGGTTCCGCTGGCTATCCCTAAACCGTTTTTATCACTGGTGGACGAAATCAGCGAGTGGCAGACGAAGAACGGCAATTTAGGAGCGTATCAGTCGGAGTCATTTGGCGGCTATTCGTACAGCAGGGCAACAAATTCTAAAGGCGAGGCCTACACGTGGCAGGATGCCTTTAGGGCACGTTTAAATCCGTGGAGGAAAATGGCATGAGTTTAATTAATGAATTTTTACAAGATTGCATACTCATGGATAAAAAGCGTACTTCTGACGGCGAGGGTGGATTTATCACCGAGTGGGTCGAGGGCGCTAAAATACAGGCGGCAATAGTCCGAGATACCTCTATGTCTGCCAGAGTGGCGGAAAAAGAGGGGGTAACAGCAACATATACGATCACTACAGCTAAAACAGTAAAACTGAGCTACCACGATGTATTAAAAACAAAAGACGGAAAGATTTTTAGAATCACATCAAATGCAGGAGAAAAAGAAACCCCTGCATCGTCCAATTTAGACATAGCACAGGTCATGGCGGAAAAGTGGGAGTTAACGTCATGACCCCGACGGCGGCACTATATCAATTTTGGTCATCTTTCGGCATAACTGCATATCCGTCTAACAGGGTGCCGAAAGATACCGCTTTTCCGTTTATCACATACGAGCCAATTATAGCAAACTGGTGGACGGGCGCAGCCGCCGCTAGTACTGTAAACATTTGGTATCACACAGAATCTGAGGCAGTCCCAAACAAAAAAGCAAAAGAAATCAGTGACAGATTGCAAGGAGGCACTACGATCAAGTGCGATGATGGATTTATTTTCCTGTCGCAAGACCAACCGTGGACTCCTTTGGTCGATGAAGCCGACTCGTCGATAGTACGCAGATACACAGTAATAACTATGCAATTTATAACTATTTAACGAGGTGAGCAAATGAAGTATACACAGGTACCTTCTGACCTTTTTAAAAAAATACAGATTAACGCCGGTATTATTGTATCAGCTTTTGAGCCAGAAACGGGCGCCATAACAGCAACTAACATCCTCATGGCAACCAGCGGCGGTTGTAGCTTTAGCGCAGAGCCATCCTTTACGGATTTCGGGGAAGATATTGACAACGTACCCAAAAACACGATGGAACTCAAAGAAATCGAATCTATTGAAGTAAAATTATCAGGTACAGCCGTTACTATGGATACCACACAGGCTAAAAGCTTTATGGCGGCGGCAGACGTAGCAGGAAACAAAGTAACCCCAAGGGCAGATTTAAAGGCAGAAGATTTTAAGGATATTTGGTGGATCGGTGACTATTCGGACGAAAATTCCGGGGATTCCGCCGGATTTATCGCAATCAAAATCATGAACGCTCTCTCAACGGGCGGATTTAAGATTAAATCAGATGATAAATCCAAAGGAAATTTTGATTTTGAATACACAGGACATTATAGCATTAAGAACGCAGAGACAGTACCTTACGAGGTCTATATCAAAACAGGCGAAGCGGCGTAGGAGGTAAAGCGTGAAATTATCAGATTTAACAGCAGAACAGGGTTTAGAAGCAATCGCAAATTCTCTCGAATGCATCGGCAACATTGCAGATGATGATGACGCACTTAAGCTGTGTCAGGAACTTGTGCCGCGGGAAGGTGAGAAATACATCAAAGTCTTTGCTAGGGGCGCCAAAACAGCCCCTAGACTGTTAAAAACACACAAAGATGATGTAATCGGAATCTTAGCGGCGTTTGAATTACAGACAGTCGAGGAATACAAGAAAAAGCATAAATTAATGGACATTATCAAAGGCATGGTTGACCTTGTTAATGAGCCGGAGGTGCGTCAACTTTTTTTCTCAGCGCCAACAGGCGCAACAGAAGAACCCTCTGGCGATGCGCAGGAGAATACAGAGGAAAAAGCGTAAAAGGCTTCCTGCTGTATGTCAAAGCTAAGATTTTAGACGATACAGAGGAATTAATTTACAAGCGATACATGGCCGATGGGCTGAAATATGTAACCGAAAGCATTTCGCAGGCGTTCGGTGGGAAATATCTCTATGTATCATTTTTTGATTTGATTAATAGCGATAAAAAGCAAACAGCAACAAAGACTGGCGAAGAAATAGCCGCGGACGTCATTAAAAAAGCCGGATTGGTGGTGGAATAATTGAATGTAATGGAGTTGTTTGTCACTCTGGCAATCAAAGACACCGCATATAAGCAGGGGCTGAAAGACGCAGAAGGTAACGCCAGCTCGTCCACATCAAAAATCGGCGGGGCATTTAAAACAGTCGGGAAGGTGGCTAAAACAGCCATGGCGGCTGGTTCTGCCGCCGCCGTTGCATTTACAAAAACGTCAATAGATTCCGGAATGAATTTTGATACCGCGATGTCTCAGGTAGCAGCTACTATGGGAACAACCGTAGACAAAATAGAAAACGTCAAAGCCAAGGCTGAGGAAATGGGACGCACTACCAAGTACACCGCAACGGAAGCGGCCGAAGGCATGAACATTCTTGCCCAAGCTGGTTTGTCGGCGGATGAGCAGATTAGCGGCATCGGAACAGTACTTAACCTTGCTTCTGCCGGTGCTATGAGTCTGGAAGAATCGGCATCGTATACCGCAGGAGCTGTAAAGGGCTTTGGCGATTCGATGGGCAACGCATCTTATTATGCTGATTTAATGGCAAAGGGTGCTACTCTTGCGAATACAAACGTAAGGGGACTTGGAGAAGCCTTTTCCGGTTCTGCCGCCACGGCAAAAAACTACGGCCAAGCGGCGGACAGTGTCACGCTTTCCTTGCTCCGCTTGGCAGATCAGAACGTAACAGGTTCTGAGGCATCTACGGCGTTAAATAGGGCAATGGCAGACCTATATACTCCGACTGACGACGCATCAAAAGCATTAGATCAGTTAAAGGTATCCGCTTATAAAACAAACGGCGAAGCAAAAGACTTTAACGACCTCGTAGACGAGCTGAATGGCTCTTTACAGGGTATGACAGCGGAACAAAAAAACAACGCTCTTGCTACGATTTTTACAACACAAGGTTTACAGGCATTTAACAAAATGACCGCATCAAGTGATGCGACCGTGCAAAAATTTTGGAAAGGAATACAGGATTCTTCCGGCTCCGCGGCACAGCAGGCGGCTACACAGCTAGACAATCTAAAAGGTGACATAACCTTGCTATCTAGTGCTACAGAGGGCTTAGAACTGGGTTTTTACAATACTTTTTCGGGCGCTATCCGTGGTGCCATCAAAGATGTAACAAGCGAAGTTAGTGGATTGGCCGAGGCGATGGAATCCGGCGGCATAAGTGGCGCCCTTTCCAAACTGGCACAAGATGCAATTAATTTTAGCGGACAGTTGCCGGGGCTGACAAAAATCGGCGGTGACCTCATAAACGGGTTGATTTCGAGCGTTACTCAAAATTCTAGCAGTATTACAACTGCTGTCAGCCAACTGTTAAATAATCTCGCTTCTACGATTTCTACGGGGCTAAATGTATTTGCATCGGTCGGAGTTAATTTGTTAACGACTATCGCCAGCGGCATGGCTCAAGGTATTCCAACCTTTTTGGGGCAGGCGTTGCCGATGCTAACGCAATTCACAGAGTCACTGAGGGGTAACGCAGGAAAGCTAATAAATGCAGGCTTGACACTTATCCAGAATATCGCACAAGGATTAATTAACTCTATCCCTGTATTAATTGCATACGTACCTACGATCATAACAAATTTAGCCGGTATTATTAATGACAACGCACCAAAAATCCTTGCAACAGGAATAACAATCATAACAAATTTAGCGATTGGCTTAGTTCGTGCAATCCCGTTATTGATTGCCAATTTGCCAAAGATTATTACAGCTATTGTAAGTGTATTTACAGCGTTCAACTGGTTTTCACTTGGTAAAAACATTGTTACTGGCATAATAAAAGGGGTCAAAAATCTCCCATCGCTCTTAAAGACCGCTGCTAAAAATGCCGTAAATGGATTTAAAGGAGCATTTAAGGGGAATGGTATTTTATCGGCTGTAAAAGGAGCATTTACTAAGATACCATCAGCTGTTAAAAGTATCTTTACTAAGGCAGTATCCCTTGTAAAAAGCTTTCCTGGACGATTTAAGAGTGCCTTAAAGTTTAGCTGGTCTCTTCCGCACCTAAACCTACCGCACCTGAGTGTTTCCGGCGGAAAAGCTCCCTTTGGTATTGGCGGAAAGGGTTCCCTGCCGTCATTCCACATTAGCTGGTACAAAAAGGCTATGGAAAGTCCATATGTATTTTCTGATGCCACATTGTTTGGGGCAGGAGAAGCAGGAGATGAGATGCTGTACGGTCGTAGCAGGCTGATGAGTGACATTAGAGAGGCAACACAGGGAACAAAAAACGATGTAACTATTAACGTAACCGTAAACGGTGCAGATAACCCAGAAGAATGGGGAAGAAGAATGGCAAGCGAGCTTAGAAGGCAGGTGAAAATGGCATAATGGCAAAGAAAAATAAAAAATCTGCTGCTCCCAGCGGTCTGTCTATATCGAGAGACAATCTGAAATTTACAATATCTTGGAAAATACCGGCGAAAAAATATGAGGATGGACAGTGGCTGTGGTATCGTCTACATACAAAAAACGCCGGTGCATCCAAATGGGATTGGACAAAGTGGAAGAAAATAGATGTGGGAAAATCAGCAACCAAAAAAACAGTAGCACTTGATGCAAAAAATTATTATCCTGTCTCATCAAAATTATTAAATGCGATAGAGTTTAAGGTAAAGGGCAAAACAAAAAGTGATAAAAAGCATACCTATACAGCCGCACATTCCACAAAGACATTTACCATTTATGCACCAAATGCCCCTTCCGTTTCTTATTCTCTTGATGATACTGGCGCAAATAAAGGTACATTTACTTGGAATACCTCATACGAGGCAAATGATGCAAGGCATTTTGCAAGGACGCAGGTACAGACCGCGTTAATGACAAACTATAAGGGTGCCATTGCGAATGCTCGCTTTGCCAATTCGGCTTATACAGGAGCTTCTGGTACATGGGAAATAACAGAGGATGGTTCCCCAACACAGAGTATGACATTTTGCCGTATTGTAAGGGTAAAATCAAGAGGATGTGCCGGAGATTCCGGTTGGGGCTATGCATACCATTATTACAGCATCCCAGAGCGTCCAAACATACAGAGCACAGGGAGCAAAGAGATAGGCTCTTCTAGCCGCTATGTATGGGCAAACTGGGTGCAGGCATCGCCGCAGGACCGCCCTGTGGATTCCATGGAGTTACAATACGCCATAGACACGCCAGAAAGCGGAGAGAGGTATACTGGCACATCGTGGAGTACCGGAGTAACTGTTGCGTACCATGATTATACGGTGTCAGCAGATTTTAACACAGACGATGGTATAGCGGAAGACCAGATCATGTGGACAAGGGTGCAAAGTACGCACGATAAAAAATATGCGTATTCTGAGCCACGAGTAGCGGCACGAGGAGCCCTAAAATCCCCGTCATTTGATACGGTATCAGCGACAGGAACAACACTGACAATTAACAGCATTGAGCGCAACACGGAAGTGCCTGACGCTAAAACAGCCGTCTGGATGAAAATAGACAATGAAGAAAAAGGTATTATTGCAATCACCGACAAAGAGGGGACGATCACGGTTACGTGTCCGGACGTTTCCGGCGGCGCTGAATACCAGATTGCCCTCAAGAATTTTACCGGAACTTCTACGCCTCAGAATGGAGCGTCTGGCATTACCTACAAACTTAGCCCCCTCATGCAGTCAGGGTGGATTTACTCAGAGACAAGAAAAATTGCGGTTCCGCCGAAAAATATAACTGCAATGGCGGTAGCATCTGATACCGTAGAATTAACGTGGGATTGGTCATGGAAAAACGCAGATGCGGCTACTATATCATGGGCAGACCATGAGGACGCATGGATTAGTACGGACGCCCCAACTACTTATGACGTGGAGGACAGGGAGACCACATGGCATATCGGGTCCCTGGAATCGGCAAAAACATATTATTTCCGCGTAAGATTGCGGGATACGTCCGGGGACGAAGAAGTGTTATCTCCTTGGTCTGATACGGTTTCCGTATCTCTGAGTGAGACACCAACGACTCCTACGCTTGCAACAACGGAAAATTATCTTGCCCTGGACGATACAGTTATTTGCAGTGTTGGCTACACCGGAAACAGCAAAGCGAGCATAAAAATAGCGGAAGCGATTGACGATGAGCCGGTTAAAGGCAAAGATGGAAACGTCGTTGTTTTAATGATGTCTTCCGGCATGGAGACATTATCAGAAACGATTGAAAACATTAATAAAATCTATACTGCAAACGGCCTCTTGAGTAATCTGTGGAATGTAGGAGAAATCCATTATCTAAAAGCAATGGTTACGGCACAAGGAGGCAAGGAAGGTGCATGGTCAGATTCTGTGGCTGTCGAAATTGTTGCAAAACCTACAATAGACAGCGTTACAACGAATCTCGTCTCGGAAACAACGACATATAATTCTGGTGATGTTACCACGGAGGCGGCCGACCAGACAGTACCAGAATCATCGGAAGGCGCAACAAACTATCTAGAACAGCTACCACTAACAATATCCCCTTCCTTCGGGGATTCTTCCGGCACAGCAAAAGTAACGATTGTCAGGGACGAGGATTATTATATTCTGCGCCCGGACGGATTAAAGGAACAGCATTTTTCCAGCGAAATTATTGCCAGTTTTACCGGTAGTGAAACAGATAACTACAGTATTGCCTTGGGCGACCTGATCGGGCAGATGGATGACGGTGCAAGGTACAGTATACAGATTGCATTTACAGATATTTATGACCATGTGGCAGAAAAAAAGATACCGTTTGTTGTGCGGTGGAAACATCAGCCGGAAGTGCCAACGGCCACTGTAAATACGATTGCAGACAATAAAACAGCAAGTATTGTTGTTACTAAACCAACTACATATGCTGATGGGGATACGTTTGATTTGTACCGGATGAGCGTAGACAGAGCAGAATTGATTCTGGAGAACGGAATCTATGGCCAGAAATATGTTGACCCATACCCTGCGCTAAACGAATACGGAGGCATATTGGTTGTAAATAAAACCGCCAACGGCGACTATATAACAGTAGATAGCTCGTTTGCATGGTTATACAACGAATTTTCGATAGCCCACGAAAAGGCAATCATTGATTTTGACAGTGAATCTATCGAAATCCAGTATAACCTTGATTTAGATAACTCATGGGATAAAGATTTTGAGAGGACAGTATACCTTGGTGGCTCTGTACAAGGTGACTGGAACCCTGCAGTCACTCGTGATTTAAAAATTGATGCAGTAAGTATCTCGCTAACAGAACCAACGATGATTGAGCAAATGAGACGCCTCGCAACGTATCCCGGAATATGTCACGTTAGGACGCCGGACGGTTCGTCTTTTTCCTGCGATATACAGGTATCAGAGAAAAAAGACCACGATAATAAAATGAGGGCAGATTTCTCACTAACGATTAAAAAAGTGGATTCGGAAGAACTGGACGCTGTGACGGAAGAACAGTGGAGCGCAGAGCATCCTAACGAGGTGATGTGATGGATTGGAGCAAAGGATTTTCAGCAAGATATATTTTGACAACGGTTGACCCCAAGACGTGGACAGACCAGCAGGAATTTGAATTTACTGAGGGCAGTATTGACCGGGACAGCACGTCAGATTTAAGGGAATCTGCCTCTGTCACAATGACAGAAAAGATAACAGACAGTGAGTGCTGGGTACGCATTTACTTGCAGGCTAAACAGGGAGGGTCAGGAGCAAAAGTAGCACTGTTCACTGGCCTGACCGCCTTCCCAGAAAGAAAACTTGATGGCGTGAGAGAGACTTACAATATTGACTGCTATTCCGTTCTCAAGCCGGCAGATGATGTGATCCTGCCGCGTGGTTATTATGCACCAGCCGGCAGCGGAGCAAAGCAGATTAAAAATCTGCTCAATGATTGTATCCCTGCCCCTGTGTATGTCGAGGGAACATCGCCGATAACTACAGATAATATCGTTGCGGAAGATGGGGAAACAAGGCTCACAATGGCACTACACATATTAGATGCCATTGGTTGGCGCATACGAATACTTGGCGATGGAAGTATTGTTATCTGCGCAAACGATAACAATAGCAGTCTTACAGTGGGAATTAACGCAAATGACATCATAGAGTGTGACGTAACAGACACATTTAATTGGTATGACACACCAAATTGTTTCATGGCAATACATGACGATTACGGCGCAGCCATCGCGCGGGACGACAGCCCGGACAGTTATTTATCAACCGTTAGCCGCGGAAGAGAAGTTTGGAAATCGGAAACAGGCGTTGAATTATCTGCCGGGGAAAACATAGCGGCATACGCTGTGAGAAAACTAAAAGAATTGCAGAATCCTGCCAGAACAATGCAGTACAGCCGGCGATTTTTTGAGGACGTTCTTTTGGACGATGTGGTCTTTTTAAACTATCCACGGCATAACCTTACCGGAAAATTTAGAATAACATCACAATCGCTATCCCTGGAACATGGTTGCCGCACAAAGGAAGAGGTGGAAAGCATTGAATGAGTTTGTAAAAGAGATTGCCTCGGCGATGAAGCAAAGCAAAACAAAAGCATACGATACAGTTGCAAAAGTCCTTCGGGTTGACGAAAAAACAGCATATGTCCACATTGACGGCGGATCAGATGAAACCCCTGCGCAGATGGCTATTAACTGCAAATCTGGGGATACGGTAAAAATACGTGTCTCCGGTGGAAAAGCATGGCTTACTGGAAATCTTACATCTCCACCAACAGATGATACAGCCGCAGAAAAAGTAAAACAATCGCATGAAAGATTTAAAAAAGGAACCGCTAAAAATTTTGGGTTACAGAACAAAAAAATTATTAATGCAGCTAAAACTGCAACAAATTTTATTGATTATATAGATGGTGTTGGACTGATAGTTGGCGACATGAGAGGGAACACCCTTAAACAAAATACTTTACTTGATGCATATGGTATGGCTGTACGAAACGGTAATAGTGAGATTGTAAGGTTTGGTACAGCACCTATCGTGATTACCAACACGGACGGCGATAAAACTTATGAGGGTTCCGGCTCTGTGATGCAATCCAACCGCAACATTGTTGTTTCCACCCAGCAGACAAACCCAGACGACATCCATGGCGGCGGCAAGGCGGCTCTGGAATTGTATTACGATAAAACCAAGGACACCACAGGACTTTCGTTAACCGTCAAAGAGGGCTCGACGTATAGCGACTTGTACGAGTCTATGGGGATCGGGATGTATGTCGATAACCACCACATCCAATTTGTATCTAATGACGTAGAGTGCATCTTAGGTAAAAATAACATCCTGTGGGATGCTAACAGCGTAGGATACTGGATGATTGCGGAGCATAAATTTACACTAAATGAGCCAATATCAATGCAACCGACCGGTGCCGTATTTGTCTGGAGTCACTATAGTAATGGAACTTGTGATAATTGGTGGTGGACAACGTTTTTTGTACCTAAACAGCACGTTGCCTGGCGGCCTGGAGATGGTATGCTAATGAGTAATCCATATTACGGATTGAACAAATATATATATATTGGTGATACATTTATACAAGGTACTGATAATAACAAATCTAATAACGCACAAAATGGAATAGCCGTTAACAATCAAGGCTTTGTACTAAGATATGTGCTAGGAGTGTGATCGTAATTATGGAGGAATATTATATCGGATACGTATTTGATGGTTTATACCCACCAGAAGCCGCACAGTGGTGCAATGAAAACGGTACGTGTCATATCGAGGCAAATAAGGAAGGAAAGTATGAAATCGTTGAGAATGTTGACCGAGAAGAACCGGAACACTTATTTAACGATAATACACCATCTATACTAGAATTAAACAAAAAAATAGAAGAGCTTACGAAACAAAATGAGATACTCACAGATTGCTTGCTAGAGCTGTCTGATAGATTTATGCATAAGGAGGTGGAAGTATGATAGCTAGCGGGACAATAATTATTGACGGGCAGACATACCATAAAGGAGATGTTATACACGATTTAGGCGGTTGGGATTGCATAGATACGGACGGAAGCAAGCGATATTACTGGGGAAAGTCTTCTGAAGTAGATAAATTGCCTCATTATGTTGCAAGTGGTTCGACAGCGTTATGCGTAGACACAGGGGAATTATATGGCTTTTATGCCCCTGATAGCAAGTGGTTTTTACTTTAGGGAGGTGTAGGACATGAGAAAAAGTGGTTTAACGGGAGATGAGGCGTATGCACTCTCGAAACGTAGGGGAACATCAGGAGACCTTGGCCCACTAAAGAAAGAACTTAGTTTGCTAAAGGAAGATTTAGCTAATCAAGAGAACAGGTTGGAACCAATCGTAAAAAGCAATGAAGATTCAAAAGACGCGCTCTATATCTGTGATGCAGATGGAAATATCATCTGCAAAGTTGACAAGGACGGTGTACATTCAACTGGTTTTGACGGGAAAAATCTTGCACTTAATGATGTTATTTCTACTTACGAAGATTCGTTTTACATTAGTGATTCAAATGGAAATGTTATTTTCAAGGTAGACAAAGATGGTGTACAGGGCTTAAATATGGGTGTTTCCAGTGGTGTTGATTCGCCATTTAAGGGAATGAAATTGCTTACCATTGGAGATTCTTTGTCTGCACATAACAATTGGCAAAAATGGTTGGTGGAATGGTTAGGTGTAACGTTTGATAACGATGAGAATATAAATGGAAAAGACGGACATAAACCGATGGCGAAAGGCGGAACCGCCATCGCACCAACGGCAGAGGATAGCATTTACATGAGGTCATTGGACGCTAAATACTACGCTGATGATACAAATGGAACTGTGATTATTATTTATGCGGGACAAAATGATTCAGTGGCACTTGGAACTATCGATGATACTCCATACACAGAAAAAATTGTAACAACAGCAAGCAAATTGACTTTTTATTCGTCTTACATGGGTATGGTTGAAAACATTCTAGCGGACATTCCATCTGCTAGAATATATTTAATGACGCAAATGCCTGTTAGACTCGAAATAGGAATGACGGGTACAGCAGACCCATATATCGGAGTTGTAAGATTCCCAGATATGAAAAGTGTATTAGCGTATGAAGCGAGCAGATACAAGAAGGTAGAAGCGATTAGAGCAATTTCAAAAAAATATTCTCTCCCTTGTATAGATTTATGGGCAGACAGCGGTATCAATGATTATAATAGCAAATATTGGTACGGTGCTGTTGATGGAACTTGTGGTCAAGTTCATCCGAACAATATTGGATATAAACGTATGGCAGAAGTTGCGGTTGCAAAAATGTATTAAGGAGGAATTTTAAATGATTTTAAGATTAAGCGGTGCTGATTTTTCGGCAAATAACATCGGTAAAATTGATATTATACGAGAAATAACAAGTGATACAAAAAAACTACTTTCCAATTTTAGCAGAGAGTTTACCGATGAGCAAATGTTTGCTGTGCAGGATTTTATCAGCGGATTAAAAAATAACGGAATTTGGTCTTCTATTGGAAATCTTTATATTCCAGTTATGTGTGGATCACTTTCAGAATGCGGATATAACCTGAAAACAGGTGAAAAAGATGTTACGTTTGGTTCAGACTACGTGTGGTCAAGCAAAGGTTTGAAATTATTGCCAACAAGTACAAATTACTGGGATACTGCGGCGAAAGTAAAAATTAACGGCAGTCAGCAAAATCTCCATTTTGGAGCATACAATACTGACAGTCTCGCAGGAATTACACAGACGGAAGCGATTTTTGGGTGCACTCTTACAGATGATAATAAAACAACGATTCAGTTCGGAATCACCGCTAATAAAGCATTCTCTCTTAAAACAGATAACAGTACCAATGTGAGAGTTGGTGTATTGACAGGTGCAGATTTCGGGGCTAAATCATTTAAAATGGTAGTCCAAAGTACACTTGGTAACTTTGGAGTTATTGGTGCGTTTACAGGAGAATATGGAACTCCTATTAGTACAGACCATACATACACAGATGTTCCGGTTAATGTATTTAATATTGCATCAGTTTGGAGAGAAACGAAAAACTATGGATTGCTTACATTGGGCGCAGCAATGACGAGAGAACAAGCAAGCATGTACTCTAATTTGTGTGATGCGCTTATGAGTAAATTTATCACTAATTAACTAAAGAGGGCTTTAATTAATTTATAAAAACAAAAGAAAAATAATTTTTAAGGAGGAATGGAGATGGTAGATATTATGTTACCCTTAATAACTTGTATTTTTGTAGTTTTTGATTTGGCTAGTGGCGGAGTAGCCGCCTGTGCCAACCACAAGTGGAAATCCTCAGAAATGAGGAAAGGATTGTATCATAAATTTGGCTCTATTATGCTCGTGGTACTTGCGTATCTTATCGACTACGCCCAGAAATATGTAGACCTAGGTTTCCAGGTGCCTATTGCCGCAGGTGTGTGCGTGTACATCATTTTAATGGAGCTTGGTTCCATCGTGGAGAATATCGGCAAAATTAACCCTGATTTGCTCCCAGACAAAGTTAGAGCGATTTTAGGACTAGACAAAACGAAATAAATTTACGTAATTTTTGCGTGTTTGAGGTGATGCAGTGAACAGAAGTTTGATAAAAAAACTCTGGAAATTAGGCGATAAACAATTTATTGATTACGCCTTGTCATGCGCCCGTTTAACCTTGCGGGAGCGTGAAACTGTACAGTACTTGCTTTTTGACGGATTAACGCAGGAGCAAGCCGCCGAGAAAATGGATATAAGCACGAGAGGATTACAGGGGCTGTGGAGTTGCGCTGTGGAAAAGATTTTGTTAGTTCCCGGCACGATCCCGTACATAAACAGCCTTTAAAAAACTAAAGATGATTTAAAAATTGCGCAGAAATAAGCACACTGTCTTCGTGGTGGTGTGCTTATTTTTTTGCGATAATAAAACTATAAGGAGGGCGGAGAGATGTATCAATATTGGAATCCTAACCCAGCGGCGGCAAAAGTGGGAGATTGCACCGTGCGTGCTATCTCAAAAGCTATGGGGCAGACGTGGGAAGAAACATATATACAGCTTGCCCTGTATGGTTTAATGTTGTCGGACATGCCTTCGGCTAATGCGGTGTGGGGCGCATACCTCAAAGACAACGGATTTAGCCGTTATATAATTCCGGACGAATATATGACCTGCACCGTCTCGGAATTTGCAAACAACCACCCGGAAGGGGTTTATATATTAGCACTGTCAGGGCACGTTATAGCGGTAATTGATGGCAATTACTACGATACGTGGGACAGTGGAGCAATGACACCTATTTACTATTGGAGGGAAGGAGGGAAATAAATGTTTGGTTATCCACAATATCCACAACAGTATCCACAGTATCCGCAATATCCACAACCGGATTATCTTGACCAACTAAATCGACTAAAACAACAGCAGGCGCCACCTCAACAAATGCAACAGCAATCTAATCCTGATGAGCGGATTTGGGTGCAAGGACAGGGCGCGGCGGAGGCGTATTTAGTAGCGCCAAACTCTTTTGTTCGCCTGTGGGACAGCCAAGCGCCAGTTTTTTACGAAAAAAGAGCAGACCAGACGGGCAGACCGTTTTTAGAGGTGTTTGAGTATAAGCGTAAGGGCACAGATTCGCCCACAGCGGAGCTTTCACAATCTAGCCAACCAATCAACTATGAGGAACGCTTAAACGCCTTAGAAAGGCAAATGGAGACGTTAAGAAGGAGGGTATTGAATGAATCTCAATCCAATGCAGATGATACAGCAGTTTCAACAGTTCAAACAGCAGTTTCAAGGGGACCCGAAGCAGGAAGTGCAAAACCTGCTAAATAGCGGGCAAATGAGCCAGCAACAGTATAACCAGTTGCAGGGCATGGCAACACAGTTTCAAAACCTTTTAAAGGGTTTTAAATAAATAAAAAAGGAGTGATTTCATGGGATTAACAACAGACGGAATGAGCCCGGCAGATTTGGCGGCAGTCACAGGCAACAATAACGGCGCATTTGGCGAGGGTAACGGTGCCTGGTGGATTATCATTCTTTTCCTCTTTATCTTCTGCGGATGGGGAAACGGAAATGGATGGAATAACGGCGGCGGAGGTGCGATAGATAACTATGTATTAGCTTCTGACTTTGCAACCTTACAGCGCCAGATTGATAGCGGCATTTCCTCCCTTGAGCGCAAGGGTGATGCCATCAACAGCGGTATTTGTGACGGATTTTATGCAATGAACACCTCTCTACTCAACGGATTTGCAGGAACAAATAGCACGATCCAGCAGAACGGCTATGATACACGGAATGCAATCCAGCAGGGACAGATCGCAGATATGCAGAGTTTCAACGCTTTGCAGGCACAGTTAGCACAGTGCTGTTGTGATAACAAACAGGCTATCGCAGGCGTTAACTACAATATGGCGATGAATTCTAACGCAATCCAGCAGGAAGTTACAAACGGCTTCTGCCAGACAAACTTTAACAACGCAAACAACACAAGGGATATTATCGATAACCAGAACAACAACGCCAGAGCCATCCTTGATGCCCTCACAGCGCAGAGAATTGAAGCTAAGGACGCTAAGATTGCCGAGCAGAATCAGCAGTTGTTTGCGGCACAGTTAGCAGCTTCTCAGGCGTCACAGAATGAAACATTGAAGACATATATGCAGGGTCAGTTTACTTATTACAACCCTAGACCGGTGCCGGCTTTTCCGGTTTCCGCACCATATCAGTACGGTAACTGTGGATGTAATACCGGTTGCGGATGCTAAAATTTTATAATTAGCAGCTTCCTGCGTTGACGGGATTGTTCGGCTTGTGCCGATGATGCTTATAGCGGCGGGGCGATCGTTCCGCCGTTTATTATTAAAAAAGGAGTGATAACGTGGCAGAATTTACTAATAGCAATATTGTAACCGTGGCAGCGGGGCAGAATTTACCGCTCACAGAGACAGCCGTAAAGTGCGGTAGCTGTATTACACACCGGGAGGGGGCAGGAATTGTGACCCTTAGAGGCCTTACAAACCAGTGCAGGGCACGTTATAAAGTCAGCTTCGGCGCTAATATCGCCATACCTGCCGGTGGAACTGTGGCACCTATTTCTATTGCCCTGGCAATCGCCGGAGAGCCATTAAATAGTGCGACAGCAATCGTAACACCTGCGGCCGTAGGCGAATATTTTAATGTATTTACAGCGGCATTTATTGACGTTCCGCGCGGGTGCTGCATAACGATCGCAGTCGAAAATACATCTACGCAGGCAATTAATATAGCTAATAGCAATTTAATCGTCGAGAGAGTAGCGTAAAGGAGGGCAAAGAATGGAATCATTACACAAATTAAAAAAAATGATGTGCAGAGAGCTGGACGAGATTTCCAACAAAGGCGATATGAGCGCCGGGGATTTGGAGGCAGTCCACAAACTGACAGACACAATTAAAAATATCGACAAGATTATGTATCTGGAAGGTGGTAGCGAATACAGCCGTGGCGGCGACTGGGACACGTCAGGAAGATACAGTCGCGGGCGTTATCCTGATATGGATTACGGCGACTATAGCAACGCCCGTAGAGGTCAGCACTATGTGAGGGGACATTACTCTTACAACGATGCAAAAATGCAGGTAAAAGAAACTATCAAAGACATGATGCACGACAGTAATCTGTCTAGTACAGATCAGGCAGCACTAGGCAGAGCATTAGCAGAATTAGACCGATAGAAGAAAGGGGTGCCGCAATGATTAATATGGACGAAATTAATGCCGAAATTGCGGCATTAGAGGCAGGAAAAACAACCTACGCCACTTGCGAACGGCTTTCGATTTTATACAATGTACGCAATAATCTGGAACCAGATAAGGCACCAAACCAGCCAACACCAAAAACAGCATATTATTCTTATGCATCCGAGCCAGAATCTGAATTTAAAGAGGTAGCCCGGAAAGCAGACTTTGAGCACTTATTACGCGTGCTTGACGAACACATGAAAGCCATTGAAGCAATGTATCCGCGAGAATATCGTTCGGTTTTGCGAAAAATAAAAGAGGGCGCTTGAAACGTCCTCTTTCTTTCTGTATAATGTAAGTGCATCTCCTTTATTTTTAATATTTTGTTATACAGTAACTGGTTCTAACCCGGTGGATTCGTCAGTCAATTACAAGGGCAATCGCAGATCAGGCGAGGACGATTCGGATTCCGGTGCATATGGTAGAGACAATGAATCGGGTTAATCGAACGAGCAGGAGGCTTTTACAGGAATACGGAAGAGAACCAACCCCGGAAGAAATCGCGGTTACGATGAATCTTCCGGTGGAGCGGATACTTGAAGTTTCTAAGATTTCACAGGAACCAGTTTCTTTAGAAACCCCAATTGGAGAGGAAGAAGACAGTCACCTTGGAGACTTTATTCAGGATGAACATGTGCCTGTTCCATCAGAAGAAGCAGCCCACACATTACTTCGTGAACAGCTTGAAGAAGTTATGGATACCCTGTCTGACCGGGAGCAAAAGGTTTTAGCACTTCGTTTTGGATTAGAAGATGGAAAGCCACACACCCTGGAAGAAGTGGGAAGAGACTTTCAAGTGACAAGAGAACGTATTCGCCAGATTGAGGCGAAGGCCCTGCGCAAGCTGCGCCATCCAACGAGAAGTAGAAAGCTTAGAGATTTTTTGGGAGAATAGAATAAAGAAATAGAGAATAAAGGACAGGTATATTTATATGGATTTTAAGTCTTATAAATATACCTGCTTTTGTCATTGAAAAAAGGGATAGAGATACCGTATAATATTCAGAGAAAATAGATAAGTAATACATAGGAAATAAGAAACAGCTTAAAGAATATAATTTAGGAGGCAGACAATTTAAAATGGAACTTTCAATACGATTAAAAACAGTAGCAGAAGCGGTAACACCAGGAAATCGTGTGGCGGACATAGGAACCGATCATGGTTATGTGCCGATTTATCTTGTAAAGAATAACTTGTCACCAGGTGGTATTGCCATGGATGTGAATAAAGGACCACTTGAAAAAGCCAAGGAGCATATTCGTGCAGAAAAGCTTAGCGGTAAAATAGCAACCCGTCTTGGAAATGGACTTGCTCCACTAGAGCCAGGAGAAACAGATACGGTAGTTATTGCCGGTATGGGTGGTGACTTAATATGTAAAATACTAAAAGCAAAACCAGAATTTCTGATAGAGGGAAAGGAATTGATTTTACAGCCCCAGTCAGAATGGTTTAAAGTTCGCCAGATCTTAAAAGAATATCGTTATCAGATCGAAAAGGAATGGTTCTTAAAAGAAGATGGCAAATATTATGTTATTATCAAGGCAGAACCGGGATGGACGCAGCCACAGCGAATGAAGCACAAACAGCCTTCTATTCACGAATATATGAAAGAAATAGCAGATATACCGGCAAATCAGACCGTTGCGAAGACAGAAATGGAAGGAATTTACGAACAGTATGGCAAACACTTAATCGAAACGAAAAATCCAGTCTTAATAGAATATTTAGAGAAAGAAATTGCAAAAAAAGAACAAATAGCAGCAGACTTAAAACAATCTATAAAGAAGATGGGAAATATAGAAGAATCCGAAAAAATTTCCGGAAAAGACCGGGCGAATATTATAAAAAGACAGCGAAGATATCAGGAATTGCAAAAAGAAATAGAGGATATGAGAAAGGCGATTTGTTAGGAAGTTGCTTATCGAAGGCTGTTGTAATATTTAGAAATTATAGAAAATATTTGGGTAAAGGAGAAAAAATGTTAGCAGATTACCATGTACACACAGCGTTTAGCAATGATTCTGTTTATACTATGGAAGATGTTGTTAAAGATGCGATTTCTTTAGGAATGGAGGATATCTGTTTTACAGATCATGTAGATTATGGTCCGTATCGTGACTGGGACGACCCAAGAGGGATTGAATATCGTGCAGGAGAGGAAGGCGAACCGGAATGGGTTGCGCTTACCAACGTAGAATATAAAAAATATTTTTCACTAATTGAAGAACTGAAAGAAAAATATAAAGAGCAGATTTCAATAAAAGCCGGGTTGGAGTTTGGTGTGCAGACGCATACCATTCCGGAATATGAGAAGTTATTTGCAAGTTATCCATTTGATTTCATTATCTTGTCCATCCATCAGGTAGGTGATGAAGAATTTTGGACAAACGAATACCAGAGTATGCGAACACAGCAGGAATATAATGAAGGGTATTATAAAGAATTACTTTCCGTTGTACAAAATTATCACAATTACAGTGTATTAGGACATATGGATTTAATAGTCCGTTATGATGAGCAGGGACCGTATTCATTTGAAAAAGTAAAACCAATTATCACAGAAATTTTAAAAACGGTCATTGCAGATGGAAAAGGAATAGAAGTAAACACTTCCAATCACCGCTACGGAATTGCAGATATGACACCATCAAGGGATATATTAAAACTTTACCGAGAACTTGGTGGCACAATTATCACGATAGGAAGTGACAGCCATAAAAAAGAACATCTTGGTGCGTATATTGACTGGGCGAAAGAAGAACTTCGTAAACTGGGGTATACACAATTTTGCACATTTGAGAAGATGAAACCGGTATTTCATGATTTGATGGACTAAAGAGACGAAAACCAGAAACTTGATATAGAATAAAATGTGAAGATAGTCGCTGCATAGAAAATGCCTGACCGGCATTTTTATTTGCTCCGACATCACATTTTATTCTATTGCTGAATTGCATTGAGGTTTCTAAGAAAAGAGAATTTTTATAAGTTTGATTTTGTTCCGTTGCGCTAAGCGCTTCATTTTGCCTCAAAAAACAAAAACTTCGGAAAAACGAGTCCGAAGTTTTCAGAGTCAAAATTTCACAGCGCAAAGTCACAAAATGCAATACTTATAAAAATTCTTTTTTCTTTATCATAGTTCTCTTATAATTCAGCATAAAATTTTGTTTCAGCGGCTGTCTGTTTTTAATAACAAATTAGTGATTTCTGTTAGAAAGAGAAGGAGATTCTCCAGAAGATTATGATTTTTAATCAAAGAACTATTTCGCCATAAGAAAATAACAGTGAAAGCCAAAGTCTTTCGATTGCTCCGATTTCTTTCACTATAATATCTTTACAGTTCCGTAAGAAGATATTCCCATCTGGAGATTTTCATTCTAATGAAAACCATAGACTTCTGGGCAAACCCCTTATTTCTATCCAAGATTTAAATACTAAATTTCAGCTTTTCGTTTCTTTAGTCCCTCAAATTAGCATTTAATCTCCATGCTCACCAACTGTAGATTTAGAATAGCCAGAAAAAAGAAAACATACCATATCCCGGATGCGGCTTCGGAGCGTGTTTAAGATGCGGATGAGCATCTTAAATACAGCGACT
>OGZV01000258.1_pt1 | contig 58357 bp, 48 predicted proteins | sample 1576861 | NCBI WGS metagenome assembly OGZV01 (sample SAMEA3541501, study PRJEB24748) | human gut metagenome | biome: human gut; feature: human-associated habitat; material: faeces | place: China | collected 2012
GGGAGGCGTTCATCCGCCTGCAGAAAGAGGATCTGGTGGAGATCACGCCGCAGAAAGGCACGATGGTCTCCCGCATCGATCTGACCCGTGCCGAGAAGGAGCGGTTCATCCGGGAGAGCCTGGAGACTGCCATTCTGCCGTTGTTTTTGCAGAACTGCACTGAGCCGGACCTGAAAGAGCTGGAGCTTTTGATCGAGAAGCAGAAAGCCTGTTTTACCGGGCTGAAGCCGCTGGAGTTCATCGCGCTGGACAACCAGTTTCATCAGCGGTTCTTTGAGCTTGCGGGGCAGGATTTAAGCTGGGACGTAGTGGCATCCACAAACCCGCACTACAACCGCCTGCGCGTGCTGACGGTGCAGAACGCCGCCACCTTTGACGGCGCGGTGCGCCAGCATGAGGTGATGATGGACCAGATCCGCCACCGGGACATCGACGCCCTGCGCCGGGAACTGACCGACCATGTAAGGAAAATTATCGCGGAGAAGAACGTTTTGCTTCAATTGTATCCTGATTACTTTGCAACGGCTCAACAGGAGATGAAGTTGTAATCGCTCTTTGGTTCCCTCTGCGCGACAGAGGGGCCCGGCTGCGTAAGCGGTCCCGCGAAGCGGGTGAGGGAAAAATCTTCGTATCCGCAGCAGCTAAAATTTTTGTCTCTCCCTCCGCCCCTGCGGGGCACCTCCCTCCCAGAGGGAGGCTCCAGGCAAAAACGGCAGACACCTATTACAGGTGCCTGCCATTTTTAATGCAAAATTTTCTTTAATGTTTCTTTTATTCGCCCTGCGGGCCTTGAGTATTGAACTTGACCCTGTGGTGTGTTATACTTTCATCGTATACTTATTTATAATAATAGGATAATAGGGAGATTGTGTGATGGAGAACCTCCGATCCAAACCGTTCTGGGACCGCTCGCCGCTGGAAAGCCTGGCGGACGGCTATAAAAAGCTTCCGCGGAACTTCAAGCTGTGCATGTTGGCGACCTTTATCATCGGCCTGGCCGCGCACATGTACTGCTACACCAATATGCTGACCGGGGCGGATGATGCGTTCCTGTTTTCCGACACGCGCACCTTTGCCGACGGTGCTTCTGGTACACGTTGGCTCCTTGCGATATACTTTGCCTTAATTAAAACGATCCGCATGCCCTGGCTGCTGGGCGTCATGACCCTGCTGCTATACGGCGTTGCGGCATGGCTTGTGTGCGAGACTTTGTCCATCACCTCTTCAGTAGGTATTATCCTTGTTTCCGGGCTGATGGTCACCTCCCCCACGATGATTTCCTCCAACTTTTACCTGACCAGCGCCCACATGTATGCCGGTGCCCTGCTGTTTGCCTGTCTGGCCGCGTATGCCTACAAAAAGTGGCGGCACAGCTGGATTGCCGCGTTTGTATTTATGCTGCTATCCGAAGGTAGTTACGCTGCTTACATCAGCATGACGCTGTGCCTGTTTTTCCTGTGCAGCTTGAAAGAATTGCTGTTTGACCAGGAGGCCAATGACAAACACAATCTTGTCCGCCATTTCGGCATGCTGTTCCTGTTCGGCGGCTCGATGGTTGCTACTACCGTGATCTGCAACCTGATCACCGCTAACAACACGGCCGGCCGTGTGCAGGATGCCCAAGCACAGGTTGCCACCGATTACATTGATAACATCATCACTTCAGTACAGCAGGTATTTGCCTTCTTTCTACCCGGCACCTCCAACTCCTATTTCCATGGCGAACGAGTCATGTACTCGCTGTTCTTGCTCTGCGCAGCGTTATCTGCCGTGCTGGTCATCTGGCTGCTGGTAAAACAGCAGCTGTGGAAGCGCCCGCTAGGGTTGTTTTTGCTGGTGGCAGACATTGTCTGCCTGCCTCTGGCCATGAACGTCATCGGCATCGTATCCAAGTGGGTACACACCTTGATGACCTTCTCCTACCTGACGCCGTGGCTGTTTTTTGTGATGGCCGTTGAGCAGCTTTACCGCCGGGACGACCTGCGCAAAGATTGGGAAAGGCTGCTGCGGTGGGGGTATTCCCTGCTGGCCTGCGTGGTAGCCGGGCTGACTGTTTTGTGCGGCATCCGATTGGCAAACATATGTTACACCAAGGCGTATGCACGGTACACCGAAGGCCTTGCCGATTCCATCCGCTTGACAAACTTGATTGAAGCCATTCCGAATTATGTGAAGGGTGAAACGCCCGTTGCATTTGTTGGTGTCAGCGACAATGATTTCCCGTGGCAGGATGCTTATGAACTTACCAGCGACATTGCTGGCATTGGCGATTTGTATTATTGGCAAGGCATGTACACAGCGCCTTTTGTCTTGGACAGTTATGTAAATCAGCATTTGCGTGCCAACATGCTTATCTTCCCTCAAGATGCCGCTATTTTTACCGCAGATACTATAGCAGATCAGTTAAATGATGCAGGCATCAATGCTTCTGCTGATGAAATCAAAGAACTTCTGCAGGATCTGCACGCATTTCCGAAAGAGGACTGCTGGACCTGGTATAACGACATACTTCTTATTAAATTATTTGCAAATTAAAGTGAATTGAGGATGTTCTATGATGCAGGATATGTGTATCCTTGTTGTCTCCTGTGATAAATATGCCGATTGCTGGACGCCGTTTTCGGACTGTATGCGCAAGTTCTGGTCGGACTGTCCTTATCCAGTGTATCTGTGCACCGACAGCAAAAATCCTGACCAGCAAACAATTTATAAACGTGCGCTACACGGTTCCAATCCTACTTGGACCGGCCTTTTGCGGCTGGCCTGCGCTCAGATCGAGGAGCCTTACATTTTCATTGTCTTAGAAGATCATTGGCTAGGCGACGTTGTCAATAGTTTCAAAATCGAGGAAGACCTTGTTGTTCTTCGTAATAACCCCGAAGTTGGCGTTATATATTCGGACTATCATGCAACGGGTACAACGGATTGGAGAAAGGATTCTCGCTATCACGAAATTCCTGCCGGTACACAATACCGTCTATCTGCTGGTCCTTCGGTTTGGCGTAAAGAATTTCTCATCCTCGCATGCAGAGATGATGTTGATGCCTGGAATTTTGAACGAGTAAAATCGTTTTCTCCCGAAACATATGCCTATACGGTTTTAGCAAGCAAAGAATCGCACTATCCGCGTGTTGACTTGTCAGGTGCAATTTTGCGTGGAAAATGGCAACGCTTTGTTCCTTCTTTTGCTGCTAAAAACAGCTTACGAATTGACACCAAACATCGTCCGCTCATGAGCTATAAAGATGTTTTTATGATTGGTCTACGTTCTTTTATTTTCAATCTCAACCCTGCTCTGATCGTCAAGATCCAGAACTGGCTGTACCATCGCAGCCAGAAGAAATAACACGCCGCTGTATGCCAGGAGGTACCCCATGGCAAAACTGTCAGGCAAGCTTTCCGTCCTGATGCCTGCTTATAATGAAGAAGCCATCATCTACGAAAACGCGCTGGAAGCCGCACGGCAGATCAGCCCGCTGGCGGATGATTACGAGCTGCTGGTCATCGACGACGGCAGCAGCGACCGCACCAAAGCAGAGATCGAACGCGCCGCAGCCGAGAATCCGAAGATTCGCTGCATCAGCTACCAGCCCAACCAGGGCAAGGGCGGCGCGCTGCGCGAGGGCACGGCCCACGCCACGGGTGACTATATTGCTTTCTGTGATGCCGATTTGGATTTAGCGCCCGAACAGCTGGCAGACTTTATCGATCGTATGCAGCGGGAAAATGCTGATGTTGTCATTGGCAGCAAGATGCACCCGGAATCCAAGGTCGATTACCCGGCCATCCGGCGCGTGTACAGCTGGGGTTATTATATTCTGCTGTTAATTCTTTTCCGCTTGAACGTGCGGGACACCCAGACCGGCCTGAAGCTGTTTAAGGCCGAGGTCATCAAGCCAGTCATGCGGCAGATCCTGGTCAAGCGTTTTGCGTTTGATATTGAGGTTTTGGCTATCATCAATGCACGCGGATATAAAATCACTTCCGCACCGATTGAGGTAGTGTTCCACCGGGCTTCTTTCGGGCGGATCGGATATCAGGACATTCGCAATATGTTTGTCGATACGCTGGCAATTTTTTATCGTTTGCACATTCTGCATTACTATGATAAAGCAGATACGCTGGAAAGGTCTTAATCTATGGCACAGTCAGGTATTTATTTTTTCATCGGCACGGAGGCCGAACTGATCAAGCTTTTTCCTGTAATGCTGCAATTGCAGGCGCAGCAGGTTCCCTATCATATCATCGCATCGGGGCAGAACGATATTGTAAAAAGCACCATTCTGCGCGCCCTCAACGGCGGCCATGTGGATTTGGAGCTGAGCAAGGAAAGCGACATTAAAAAGTCGGCTGCCGGGTTGATGCAGTGGTTTGCTGCCACCTGGCACAAAGGGAAAAAGGCCATTCCCGCGCATTTCGGCAGAGATACCCTGCGCGGCGCTACGATGGTCGTACACGGTGATACCGTTTCCACCGTTATGGGTGCGTACCTGGCAAAGCATTTCGGCATGCGTGTGGCCCATGTAGAGGCCGGCCTGCGCAGCCACAACTGGCTGAATCCCTTTCCCGAAGAAATTGACCGTGTACTGACCAGCCGCTGTGTACGGCTGCACTTTGTCCCCGGCCAGGAGGCTGCTGCTAACCTGAGCAAGGCCAAGGGGCTTGTGGTAAACACCACTTATAATACGATTGCCGACAGCCTTGCCTACTCCCGCACGATTTCCTGCAAGGACCCAGTTATCGCAGAATTGCAGAGCGCTCCTTACTTTGTGTTTGTCATGCACCGGCAGGAGAATCTTGCCAACAAAACGTTGGTGCGCGACATGCTGTCCCGCGCGCTGCAACAGGCTGAAAGCATGCACTGTGTGATGATCCTGCATAAGCCTACTGAAGTAACGCTGCAGGAGATGGGGCTACTGGACACTGTAAAGCAAAATGCACACGTGACCGCCTTGCCCCGTGTGGAGTATTTTGATTTCATGAAACTGCTGGAGGGCGCGGCGTTTGTCATTACGGATGGTGGCAGTAACCAGGAAGAGTTGAGTTACATGGGCAAACCCTGCTTAATTCTGCGCACTCATACCGAGCGCAGCGACGGCCTTGGCCAGAATGTGGTTATGTACCAGGAGAGCATGCAGGTCGTGGATGATTTTATTGTCCACTATCCCGACTACCAGCGCCCGCCCATCGTGCCCGCGCAGTCCCCTGCCCGGATGATTGCCACGGCACTTACAAAGGAGTAAGGTTATGTCTCCCTCAATCAGTGTTATTATGCCCGCATACAATGCCGAGCGCACGATTGAACTGGCGCTGCGCAGCATCCGTATGCAGACGATTGCTGACCAAATCGAAATTTTGGTCATTGACGGCGGCAGCACCGATGCTACCCGTGAGATTGCCAGGCAGTATGGTGCTGTGATTTTGGAAAATCCTCATCGTTTGCCGGAACCGGCAAAGCTGATTGGCATCCAACGGGCTAAGGGGCGGTATATTATCGAACAGGATACGGATGAGGAATTGCTATTTCCTGATCAGTTGGAAAAAAGACTGTCACTGCTGCGGGCATACCCGGAAGTACATCTGGTAGTAGTGGACGAGCAGGCCCCAGGCAGGCTGGGCGGAGTTGCCACGCGATATGTCTGCGTCTGCGGCGACCCCTTTACCCAGTTTATCTACACCCGCAAGAATGGCGTACTGGACACTTTCCGCCGCAATATTGCGGAACAACAAGGCGATTTCTGTCTGCTCAAATTCGCACCTGGCGACCTGACCCCCATTGGAGACGGCGGCGCCTCGTTGTTTGACCTGGAATGGATAAAGCAGCAGTTCCCACAGGATTGGAATTCCATTTCTTTTGTGTGTTCCATGGCACAGCAGGTTCAGACTAAATCCGGCTGCTGCGGCTGTATCCGTGGTGATAACATTCACCACCACGCCCGCGCCACATTCAGTAGATATTTGGCCAAATTGCGGTTCCGGGTCATCAACAACCTGTTTCACAAGGAGGAAAGCGGCTTCAGTGCGCGGGCATCCCAGCAGCCGCGCTCCCGCTACACCTCCCGCAAATACCTGTTTGTACTGTACGCCGCCACGCTGGTCGGCCCTCTGGTAGACAGCATCCGCCTGGCACTGCACCATAAAGACGCCACCATGCTGCTGCATTTTGTGTACGTGTATTACACCTGCCTGTGCATTGCCTGGTACCTCCTGCGCGCCCTGCTGGGCCGCCCGCCGGAGAATAAGACCTACGGAAAATAATTTTACAAACAAAAACAGAGAGCCATCCGCAAAAGGATGGCTCTCTGCTTTGTTTTGTAGAACTTTCTCTGCAAGGTTGGTGTAGCGGAAATATTTTTGCGTTTTGGAAGCGATGACTATTAATAATGCTTACTCGTCTGTGCGGACACAGCGTAGCGCATACCGTGCCTGGCCGGTCGTGGTACAGGTAAACAATGTCAGGTCCCAGTTGTTTTCGGACGTTTTGACCGCCATCTCCTCGATTTGGGTCGGCTGCAGGACCTCTGTGTCCGAGACCGCATAGTGCCATGTGTTGTCATTCATATAGGAGTATGATGTTTACTAATGTCGGCTACTCCCGTAGAGGCTGTTTTGTATTTACAACCTCAAGAAGAAGAATAGACTTTTTTGCAAAGATATGTTATAATACATCAAATGCACCGAAAGGATGTCGATTCTATGGCGAAGAAAAAATCGAAACGCGGGTTTACGCTGGTCGAGCTCATTGTTGTACTGGTGATTCTGGCTATTCTTGCAGCACTGCTGATTCCGGCACTTACCGGGTACATTGACAAGGCCAGAAAGAGTCAGGTCGTGGCAGAAACGCGAGCGTTGACGCAGGCTGTGCAGACAGAGATGTCTACGATATACGGTCTCAATAATTCGTTTCAACGGCAAAAAAGTATTGGTAAGCCGCTGACGATTGCTTCTAAAACAGGAAAATATTCAGACAATGGTGGTAACACATCTACCGGAGACTTGGGCGATTTAAAAGAGCACTACGAAGAGATAATTCATCTTTCGGAAGTTCCTGCGTTAGAGAAGGGGCTCACGGCATTAAATGATGCCTATTTTTACTCGTTCATCGACGAAAACGGCGCAGTGATGTGGACGGTATACGATAACGGCAATGGGTATACCGGGATATATTGTGGCGATGACGGAAAGATTGATTCATTTAAAAGTGGCGAAGTTAAGAACGCAGAGGCCTACAAAGACCTTTATGCGGGATATGTTATCTATTACAACAAAAGAGATATAGGCGGTATTGATGTGTTTACAAAAGATGTCTTTTACGCTACATTAGGAATTGAAAACCCTTAAGGCAAAGCACTTCAAAAAATAGTCTGTAGTGATATGGCGAGTGCCATCATATATTAGCAAATCCCTCAGAGCAAGTCTGGGGGATTTTTTCTTTGTACAGTATTAGAATGCCAATCGCATCTGATGCCATGAAACATTGCCGTGCGCGGACTTGTCGGTCACACCCTCGTCCACGAATCCGAACTTGGCGTAGTAGTGGACAGGTCGGTCCTTGCAGGTCAGGACAAGACCTTTGCGGCCCTGCTCCTTCGCATCGGCTATCACCTCATTACTTCCGCGCAGAAATGCACAACTACATAAACAAAAAAAGCAGAGAGTCATCCGTAAGAGGATAACTCTCTGCTTTCTTGTAAAGCCTTTTCTGCACAAGTTTGGTGTCAATGTGGTGTCAAATCATCCAAACGCGGTTGATAAAAGGCGTGGAATCAATGCTTTTTAGTCGATGCGCTTCATCGTCGGGATTATATTTAGAATCACTTCACAACGCTTCGTGATGCTTTACTATCACGGTTTTGTGTGATTTCCAAATATTCGTGATCCTTCTTGATTCACCATTACTCTCGCGTATTTGATGTCAATTTGCTGTCCTTGGAGAATTTTTGCTGTCAGAAGAAATACTCAGTAAGAGCACTTCTTCGCTGATTAAAAAACATCCAGTGTTGCAGCCAATCGTTCAAACGATTCTTGTTTTTTCTATTCGGTTGCTTCGGCATAAATGTCCATCGTAGTCTGGATGTCTTTATGCCCCATAACCGATTGGATAACCTTCAGGTTGGTCTCTTTTTCGCAAAGCCTTGTACAGAATGTGTGACGCAAATTGTGTGCAGAAAAGTCTGGAAGCAAAACCGCATTACGGTGCTGTTTCTTTGATGCTATTTCTTCGCCCTCATTGTAATCTGCAATGATTCGCTTGATAGCACGATTTACAGATTGCGGATTGGGAACATTGCCGAAACGGTTACAGAAGATGAAACCTGTCATACCATCAATCTCCAAATCGTTCCAGCCGGATTCTTTCTGTTCCTCATGCAGCATTTCAAAGGCATCTTTCACGGTATCAAGCATCGGGATTGTCCGAATGCCAGCATCCGTTTTAGGCTTTGAGATATGCTGAATAGAACTGCGGTTCTCGCCCACCGGGTAATAAACTAGGCTATGATTGATGTTGATAGTACGCCGCTCATAGTCCAGATCATCCCAGCGCAAGCCCAATGCTTCACCGATGCGACAGCCCGTTCCCAGCAGCACCGTAAACAGCGGCCACCAGTGGCAGTAGACCGGGTGATTGGCGATATGCTCCATGAACGCCCGCTGCTGTGGAATCGTCAGAGCATGGCGTACACCGGTGGTCTGTTCGGAGCTTTTCTTTATCTCTGTCAGCACACCATCGGTGGGGTTCTTCCGAATAATTTCGTCTCGAACCGCCAACTGAAAGGTGGGATGAAGAAGTGTATGTTTTTTCGCACCTTGGCACGCTCGCGAATTTCCGGTCGTGGCGCTGCTTCCCCAATGCGGTACAAACAGAGGACGCTATTCTCTTTTTCGGAGGCTTTTAACCCTCCTGTAGTATAAGAGAACACGTTCCCGGAAATTTTCGCAGAATTTTTCAAATTTCTTCTAAAAAAGTTAAAAGTATTCGAAGCTGCGCATCTTTGTGATTCTAATATAATAGTTGGATGAAGCTGATTGGACAGTATTGTATTTCAATGGCTTAAAGATAAAGAAAGTTGCTGGAGAAAAAAATATTCTCCAGCAACTTTGTCTTTGATGAATAAAGGTCAATTTTTTATTTAACTATTCTCACTATTATTTGATTCAGTGATTTTTTTCTTCTTTGGAGAAACCAGTTTGTGACCGGAATAAATGGACATGCCCATACAAAGCAATGAAGAATAGGCAAAGTATTTATGTGCAGTCATAGATTTTTTGATTCCAGAATAAATGCATCCCAACATACAGAAAAGTGCGCCTAAGGACCAGTATTTATGTGATTTCATGATTTGATACCTCCTTTGATTTAACTGATTCAATTATAATGCTTTTTTACGAAAATGCAAGCATTACTGGGAACGCTTTCATGTGGATGCTGTGACGGCTGCTAAAGATTTGCAGGAGCTGGGGGTCAACTATGCACAGGAGCAGCTCGACCAGATTAAACAGGCTGAAGAACAGCGACTCCGGCAGCGGAGAATGGAGCGGGAAGCGAAAGAGAGGAAACGACTGGCAGAACTGTATGCGGACTGTGATGATCGTTTTGCCTTTATCGTCGGATATACAGATAGCGGCGCGCCGTATGGTGTGATGTGGGAAGAAGTCGGCATTGATATGGGGCTGCCGTTCGAGGAAAAAGTGAAACTCTATCACATGCAGATGTTAGGCTGATAATTGTGCAAGCACCGCCTGCACAATTCGCAACAAAAAAAGAGGAGCCAGTCCAGGCTCCTCAAATGTACATTATTTCAAAAAGTTGCTCTTATGTTCCAGTGCGTGCAGATTATAGCCAAGTGTTGCCAGGTGCGCCACCTTCAGTGCAACCAGATTGATGTCGGTGGACATCGCGCTGGCGATCTGCTCGGCTGTGTATCCATATTCATAGATGTAGCGAAGGACTTCATCGCTGTCCATCAGGATTTCCGCTGCTACGATGTTGGCTTCATATTCCGGTTTGGATTTCATGTCATAGAGCGTGAACTCATGAATCGGGGTGGTTTTCGCCATATTCCGGTGAAGCTGGTCATGCCCTAATTCATGTGCGCACACGATGCGCAGCATATTTTCATCCAGACTGTTATTCAGGAAAATAAAGCGATTTCGCTTAATCACCCGGTACATTCCCTTCAGGGAACCAAAATTTTCGCAAAGCATAACATTGATACCAAGCTGCCTTGCAATTTCAAAAGGGTCTCTGGAACCGTAGCGTTTTACCAGTTTCTCACCGACCCGTGAAAGCTGTTCCGCATTCATCATACCACCTCCAGTTTACAGTATAGCGAAAAGTGTGTACGATAAATATCACTGATCGGATTTTTTACGCCTCGTTTTCGGGGCGTATTTTTTATTGTTCTCTTTGGCAATCCAGTAGGCATCGGTCAGAGCTTTATAAGCTCCTTCGATGGCATCTTCGCTTAATTCGCCGCCAGCGAACATACCGGTCACTTCGCTGACCAGTTCTTCAATATCTTTGGCTGCTTTTGCGCCACCTTTTTCATGAGCTTCTACGACATAGGTGCCGCTGCTTCCCAGCAGGTACTCGGTAGTAGTATTCAGCGCATCTGCAATCTTCTGGATCGTGACCATATTGGATGGTTTGCGGCTGCCAAGCTCATAATTCTGAATTGTGCGGGCGGTTACACCGGCCTTCTCTGCAAGTTCTACCTGAGTTAAATTGGCTTCTGTTCTTTTTTCTTTCAACCTTTCTTTGAAGACCATAGGAATACCTCTTTCTTTTTTGATGACGAACACGAACACTTTTTCATAAAAACCTATTGACACGAAAAACTGTGCTTGCTATAATGACGATGAAAACACGAAATACAATTCGTGTAATTATAGTATCACAAGAAATGCTGTGTGTCAATGCGTTCGTGAAAAGTTGTTCGTGCTTTCACGAACGGAGAGGAGGAATACGGGATGCAAAGAGTGATTCTTCATTGTGATATGAATAATTTCTATGCCTCTGTCGAGTGTATGCTGAACCCGGAACTGAAGAACAAGCCGGTGGCAGTGTGCGGTTCTGTGGAGGAACGGCATGGTATCGTACTTGCGAAGAACTATGCAGCAAAGGCGTTTGGTGTTTCCACGGGGGAGGCAATCTGGCAGGCAAAGCAGAAGTGCCAGGATCTTGTGATCGTGGAGCCGCACTATGAGCAATATATGAAGTTTTCAAAGCTGGCTCGTGAAATATACAGTCGCTATACCGATCAGATCGAGCCGTATGGGATGGACGAATGCTGGCTGGATGTGACCGGAAGCGGCTGCATGGGAACCGGATTTGAAATTGCAGATGAGATTCGCAGAACGGTTAAGTTTGAATTGGGACTTACGATTTCCGCAGGAGTGAGTTTCAACAAGATTTTTGCCAAGCTTGGGTCGGATATGAAAAAGCCGGATGCGATTACCTGCATCGAAGCAGATTCGTTCCGGGAGAAGATTTGGTGTCTTCCCGCCTCTGACTTGCTTGGAGTCGGCAGAGCGACCGAGAAGGTTCTGTCCGGTTATGGGATTCATACCATTGGAGAGCTTGCTGCAACATCGGATGATTTCTTGAAGTGCCGCCTTGGAAAGAATGGACTGGCGATTAAGAAATATGCCAATGGACTGGATGATTCGCCGGTTATGCGTTCCGATTATGTCTCCCCAGTAAAGAGCATTGGGCATGGGATAACGACCATGCAGGATTTGGAGAATAACGCCGAAGTCTGGTGTGTCATGCTGGAACTGGTGCAGGAGATCGGAACCAAGCTGCGAACACATAAGAAGAAAGCCGGCGGAATAGCGATTTCCATCCGTAACAACGAGCTTTACACGAAAGAGTGGCAGTGCCGGATTAGTATTCCGACACAAAGCCCTACTTATCTGGCGAAAACTGCATTTGCATTATTTGCAAAAAACTATCAGTGGGAACACCCGATTCGTTCAGTGACAGTTCGGGCAATCAACCTGTTTGAAGAGGATTGTCCGATACAATACGACCTATTCACCGATGTGAAATCACTGGATCGCCAGGAACGGTTGGACGCAGCGATTGAGCAGATTCGATTCCGATTCGGGAAAGATGCGATTAAAAATGGGGTACTTTTTCAGAAAAGCAAGATGCCGACAGAGCGAAAGGTGGATTTGGTTATGCCGACAGGAATGATTGGTTAATACAGCACCGGTAGAATCTGGTGAGTTCTTTGCTAAAAGAAGTCAACACATTCGCCGGTTTACAGAGGAGGAGCGTAGAATATGTCGGAACAGAAGTGTAGAAAAGTATATGTACCTGTGAATTTGGATGTGGATGCCGAGGGAAATATCCGCCCGCGCTTGATTCGGTGGATTGACGGACGGGTGTATGAGATCGACCGATTGAAGCATAAGTGTCGGGCTGCTTCCACGAAGGTAGGTGGCTGCGGAATCCGCTATACGGTCATGATCGGTGGGCATGAGAGTTTCCTGTACAACGAAGATGAAAAATGGTTCGTTGAAGCAAAGGAGCCGTGCCTATGATCCTTTCGCAGAAAAACATAGAAGAAATCGCTGTTGCAGTGATAAGAGATTTTCAAAAGTCCTTTTTCGGCAGCGAAGCAGATGATCCGGCAAGATTCGCACTTCCGACACCCATTGATCAGTTTGCATCCGATTATCTGAACCTGAAGGTGTCATTTCAAAAGTTGTCCTCGGACGGAAGCATCTATGGTCTGACCGCGTATGTGGATACAGAATATCAGATTGAAGTCGATGGAAGTCAGAGGAGCATCTTCCTGAAAACCAATGATGTGGTTCTGGACAAGAGCTTCATTGAACCGGAGAATATACGGAAACTCTGCGGAAAACGCAGATTTACGCTGGCACATGAGTGCGCTCACCAGATATTGTTTCAGCTGGATGCCGATGACCGAAAGATAGCCTGCCATAAGAGACCGGAAGTGAGGAAAAAAGGTTCCCGCGTTCTGAGAACGCAGGAAGATTGGAACGAGTGGCAGGCCAATTCGCTGGGAGCTGCCATCCTGATGCCCCAGTCAGAAGTGGATCGGGCGATGTGGTTCATCAACAGCAGAAAGCCTCTGACATGTTATGGATGGCGTTTTTATAACAAAGACCAGGTGAAGATAGATACTTTCTGTGGTGTCTTTGGCGTTTCGAGATCGGCAGCTGCTATCCGCTTGGAACAACTGGGCTATCTGAACCGGAAAAAGGATTATGAATATCGTGATCCATTGGAGGTGTGGCCATGAGCAGGAATATCAGAGTATCGGAACCATCTGCGGAAATGCAGATTAAAATCATCCGGGCAAAGGATGCGATTGCTTCGCAAAAGCCCAGGATTGTCAGGTGCCCTTATTGCCGACACAATTCAATCATCGTCTTTGAGGATACCAGAGGACATGTGCAGACCAAATGTAAGGCCTGCGGACGCGAGACCGTCTTCAATGTTTTGGAGATGAGAAGATTACGGAGATTGCAGCTCTACTATTCGTCTTTGAATGGTTGAGATGACAATAAATAACCCTATTAACACAATTTTATAAGTCATAGCTGTGCTGTGGAGCCGCTGACAGGCGAAGTCTTCCGAATGCCGCATGAGACAGAATTATGGGATACCCATGTTCTGTTTTATCGGCACAGGATTTTTCTTCACCGTCATGCGGCTCTTTTTTTGACCTTCCGTCGATCCGGTTCTGTACCGGCTGTGCGGAAGGAGAAACGTATGTATTTTGACGCAAAAGAGTTTGGTAAGAGACTTCACGATGTTCGCACTTCCCGTGGCATTACGCAGGAGGAACTGGCGGTTCGCCTGGGCCTGGCAAGCAAGCAGCATGTCAGCCGCATGGAGAACGGTGAACGCAGCTGCTCTATTGACTTGCTGATTGAACTGTCCTGCATCCTCCATGTCAGCACGGATTATCTTCTTATGGGCAGCGAGCCAAGCAAAGAGGAAGTCAAAAATGATCTTCTTAGTATTATTTCGGAGCTGTCTACGATTGCGAAGAAAATCTAAAAAGCATTAGGCGCAATATAACTGCTGACGGCGTAGAATCATGGTGGCTATCTTGGTGGATACCTTGATGGGTGTCATCCTCTAAGTTATCATGGGTTGCGTCATAGGACTTATCATTGGCTGTACCCATGATAGAGTGAGCATGAGTGATTTGAGCACCCTCACTGCCGTGGGCAATAAGGTGGATACAAAGATTCAAAACTGTGTGTGGGATGTCCGGCGATTTATCTTGCTCACTAACTTGGTCATTGACTAAGTTTTTCTGACTAAGTTGGTAATTTACATTTTTCAAGATGACTCTGAAATCTGTTGCCGTTGAGAAAATTTTCGGATTATATGCCGCTGTATATCCAGGCGGCTTTTCGGTTTCCCTGACGATTTTGCGTAGGCCGCTTCCATGACGCTCCATGTATTTCATGCGTTGGAACGGGTCAGCAATCACAGGGCTTGCCATATTGAACGGATACTTTTTAGTGTCAAAAACAAATCAGAAAATAAAAACGGAAAATCCGTTGATATTTTCTGATTTGCGGCGTATAATAAGATTATAAGAAAATAAAAACAAAAAAACTGTTTTTAGAGGAGGACTACCTATGAAAATACTCCGCATCACCGCACAAGGACTCCCATTATTCAAAAAAGACTTGGATATTTGCTTTTATACGCAGCAACGTGTTTGCGAAGAGGACAAAGATAGTCTTTACCGTTTGACGGATAATTACTATCTCCACTCTGCCTGTGCTTTCATTGGAATTAACGCATCTGGCAAGACCTCGGTATTAAAGGTCATTAGCTTGGCCTTAAATATTGTGAAAAATGAGCCCATCAATCATGTGGAGGCAAAAAGCATTCTTGGCGGAGCGAAGAATGTTACAATCCGCACATATTTTTATGATAAGCGTAGCTACATCTGCTGCTTGGAAACTGTAATTGCGGCAAAGAAGTCGAAAACAGGGGAATATGTGTATTCGATTCTGTCTGAAAGCCTTTGGGAAAAACCGATTGCAACCGTTAAGTCGAAAAAGTATCTGACAGATTTTACAGGAATGAAGCCTGTAGAGCAGCGCAATAGCGATGAAGCATACCTTTCTGATGATGTCAGCTTTGTCATTGCACATAATAAAAAAGCGAATGATACAGTGGAAATATTCAGCCTGCTTTCCTATACGAATGTGAATGTGCTTCCATTTACCGAAGATATTCCATTGGAGGTAATTGCGCTTCTCGATCCGACCATTGAGAAATTGTGTTTTGAGCAGGCAGAGGGAAAAACATTTATCCACTTGAAGTTTAAGGATGAAGAAGAGATTATCCTGAATAATGCGGCAGACCTTGAGCAGTATCTGTCCTCTGGTACGATTAAGGGTATTATTACATTCTCGATGGTAAAGGAAGTTCTTCATTCAGGTGGTTATCTTCTGGTAGATGAAATAGAGAATCATTTCAACAAGGAAATTGTAACGACCTTAGTGCGCTTCTTTATGGACAGCCGACTGAACAAAAATGGCGGAACGCTTATTTTCACTACGCATTATCCGGAACTGCTGGACGAATATGACCGAAATGACGGAATTTGTATCGTTAGAAACCGTAATGGCATTACAGCAGAAAATCTGAGCTATATATTGAAACGTAATGATATTAAAAAGAGTGATGCTTACCAGAGCGGCTTCCTTGAGGGAACAACGCCAGCATATGAAGCGTATATGCGCTTGAAGAAAAGCCTGGCTGCTTCAATCAAATAAGGAGGTGGCAGAATGGAATTAGCAAAATACAAGGCGTGTATATGTGAAGGCTCTGCCGAAGAAGCTATTATCGACATACAGGTTGATAATGATCTTCTGATTTTCAACAGAGAAGAAATGTTGGAAGAACGTGTCATTCGTTGCAGAAGTGCTAAACGATTCGAGGAGCGATACTTACGGAAAGGATTCGATGAGCAGATTTCTGTGATACGGATTTTGGATTCTCGCAGAGAGGAATTTCGATTGAGTAAAGCATATGAGCAGAAAATTGACGTGGTAAATGTCATTACTGCTCCAGAAATTGAAATGCTGATTATTCATGCGGAAGGAGCATATGATCAGTTTAAGCGTTCTGGAAAAAAACCAAGCGAATTTTGTAAAATAAATCTTCGGATGCATGATGTGAAGTCGTATGATTTTGTGAAGCAGTATTTCAGTAATCCTCAGCTCTTGGTGAAAGCCATAAAAGAGTATCGCAGAACAGCAAATATCCCCAAAGGAGAATACAGCTTGTCTGATTTGCTGAGATGAGCTTTGCTTTTTTAATACATTGGCCGTGACTCAAATGGTCACCAGGAGATAAACGGTTACCAGTTTACAGAAAACAGAATAGAATCGTCTTCGATGCCTCGTTGGGAAACCAACGGGGTATTTTTTTGCCCCAATCCGACTGCATAGGACACTAAAAAAGTCAAAATGAACCGTAGGTAGTCCTGCAAGGACAACCAAAGCGCGCCTACGAGGCCAACGCGAAAACGGATGTTCCTTGAAAACTGAATAGCTTATATGCTACCCATATTCGTAGGAGAATATTTCATCATTCTTTATCGTTTAAATATTGAATATACTCGTTTCCCCATATTTCCAACTCCTTCAGTACTTTCCTGAATTTTTCTCCAATATCACTTAATTTGTATTCTACTTTTGGTGGAATCTGCTGATATTCTATGCGTTCAATCAAGCCTTCTTCTTCCAACTTTTTCAGCTGTCTTGATAGCGTTGTATGTGTCATTTCTTCTGGCATTTTTCTTTGTAATTCATTAAACCGGATGGGGCCATCTGTTAACAAATACATAATATACATAGACCATTTACCTGTTAAAACTTTTTGCGAAGTCACATACGGGCAAAGCCCAAATAGATTTTTCTTTTCCATATATACGTTCCTTTCTGATACCAGTATCGTAAAATATCGTACTTGTTTGTTTTCTCCTATGATATATAATTATACGCATAAAAAATAAAAATACAATTTGTTTTCAGGAGGATTTTGAAATGAATGACGTAGTAAAATATTTGCAGGAATGCGGAACTTTTTATCTTGCCACGGTAGAAGGAGACCAGCCACATGTACGCCCATTTGGTGCTGTATGTGAATTTGAAGGAAAACTTTATATTGTAACGAATAATAAAAAAGATGTTTACAACCAGATGAAAGTAAATGGAAAAGTTGAAATGTGTGGAATGAACAAAGGTACTTGGATTCGTGTGAAAGGTGCAGTAAAAGAAGACACTCGCCGTGAAGCTCGTGTAGCCATGATGGAAGCAAATAAAAATGCTCTCCAGTCTATGTATACTGTCGATGACAATTTGATGACGGTATTCGTTTTTGAAAGTGGCATCGCAACTATTTATTCATTCACAGAAGAACCGAAGGTTATCAATCTGTAAAATTTTGAGTAATGTAACTTCTGATTTGTAAAGATATGGATAAAGTAGAAGCCCGGTATGCATTAGAATCTACTAGCCAACCACTTGGTATTTCTAGTTATGAATTATCAAAACTTATACAGAAGAGTTCAAAGGTAGCATGCCTACCATTGAAGATATTGAGGCTGAATTAAATGAATAACTTCAAGTTTGAGCGGTCAAGGGAAACGGCTGGTTGGAAAGTACAAGAAATAATAATCTATGCAGTTGTATGTAATTGTTCACAGAATTAACACAAAAATAATATTGACTGAAAATGACTATCGTGATAGTATAAAAGTGTAATAACTATTGCAATAGTCATTTTTTAAACTGAAAATACAGGGAGGAATTACCATGGGAATAAAGCTTTATGATTCAGAACTGAAAGTTATGGAAATTTTATGGAAAGAGGGTGAATTGACAGCAGGACATATAGCAAAGATTTTAAAAGAAGAAATAGGGTGGAATAGAAATACCACATATACAGTTATTAAAAAATGTATTGAAAAAGGTGCTGTTGAAAGATTTGAACCAAAATTCAGATGCAGGGCACTTATTTCAAAGAAAGATGCACAGGAATATGAGACAGAGGAACTTATAGACCGTATGTTTGAAGGGTCAAAAAAGAATTTTTTTGCAGCAATGTTGTCTGAGAACAGTTTAACGGCGGAAGAACTAGAGCAGTTAAAGGATATGGTAAATCAAATGAAGTGAGGTGTTTAAATGCTTATAGACATGAGTGTTTCGGCAGGAGTGCTTATTGTACTTACGATTATATTAGAAAAAATTGCCGGAAATTATTTCTCAAAGAGATTTATCGTAACAATGTGGAAAATTGTTTTGCTTCGTTTGATAATACCGATTAATCTTCCGATAACATTTGGTATTGCAAAGCCTTTCATTGGAATGGTCAGAGGTGCAAAAAATATTTTGGGTGGGCTTTTTGGAAGTGAAAATAAGTCCAGAATATATTATGCAGCAGGGGCATCAGTGATGTCAAAGCCGCAAAATCTGTATTCTGAAAATAACAATATAAATTTAGTGTTGACAGGGTGGGGACTTGTGGCAGTTGTTTTAATTGTGTTTTTTGCAGTTTCATATTATAGGGAGTACAAAAAGTTTAAAGTTGCATTACCATTACAGGAGGAATTTGAGCAGAACATCAGACAGATGAAAATTTTGCCGAAATATGTAAAACTTTATGTTTCTGATATGACGGCAACACCGATAACATTTGGAATTATACATCCGGAGATAATATTTCCAAAAATATTTGTGAAATTAAAGAAATCGGACGGAGTATTTTCTAATGAGGATAATGAAATAAAATATGTGTTGATGCACGAAAGTGTTCATATAAAATATGCGGATAACATTTGGAAACTGGCAGCAGTTTTTGCAGTCTGTATTCATTGGTTCAATCCTCTTGTATGGCTGATGTATGTTTTTATCAACCGTGATATTGAAATGGCTTGTGATGAACAGGTGATTTTGAGATGCGGTGAAGTAAAAAAAGCTGATGATAATGATAATAAAGCACAGGCGAAAACAGATATAAGTAAGACATCAGAAGAAGATAAAAAATCAAAGGTTGCAGTTGAAATAAATGATGTCGAAGAATATGCAGAGGGTGATTCAGTTTCATGCACTGCATATGCCGATGGAACTGCGACATATTATGTAAATGGGAAACAGGTAAAATTGACAGAGGATGAACTTAAAAAGCTTGAAAAAGACGGCAAAGTTACAATAAAAATTAAAAATTTAAAAGAAAAATAGAAGCTGTCAGATGTAGATGGGTGTGGGCGGTAATAGATGGAAAAAGCCTTATAGAAAGTAAGTATTGTGAAAATCTCAAAAAAGAGTTAAGATGTTGAAAGTACATAGTACAACAAATAAATAATAAAAAAACACTTGTAAACAGAAAACTGCGAAGTTTTAGCTTTGTGTGTGGTTCATGAAAAGGCATTATCTTCAGAGAAAGTGTTTAATAATAAAAAACAGGAGGCTCGACATGACTAAAGAGATTTTTGACGGATACAAATATATTGAGGGCGGTGTGTGTGCTGCCAAAGGATTTGTGGCAAACGGACTTAACTGTGGAATAAATCCGGTTAAGGAAAAGTTTGATCTTGGTGTTGTTTATAGTGAGACGGAATGCAATGCGGCTGGTGTCTACACTCAGAATAAAGTAAAAGGTGCACCTATCATTGTTACTAAAAAACACCTTGAAAAAAGTGGCGGTAAGGCAAAGGCTGTTATCGTTAATTCAAAAAATGCAAATACCTGTAATGCTGACGGCGAGGAGATTGCTGAAAAAGTTTCAAATCTTCTTGCAGATGCCGTGGGAATTAAACCGGAGGAAGTAATCGTTGCTTCAACAGGTGTTATCGGACAGAGACTTTCAGTAAAACCTTTTGAAGATTATATGCAGAAACTTGTTGACGGAATGACAACAGACGGTCATACGGCGGCAGCAGATGCGATAATGACAACGGATACCATTCGTAAGGAAGTTGCGGTAGAGTTTGAGATAGACGGAAAGGTGTGTCATCTCGGCGGCATGGCAAAGGGAAGCGGAATGATTCATCCAAACATGGCAACAACGCTTAACTTTGTTACAACAGATGTTGCGGTTACAACAGAGATGGTTCAGAAAGCACTTAGCGATATAGTAAAGGTTACATACAACTGTCTCAGCATTGACGGTGATACATCCACAAATGATATGGTAAGCGTAATGGCAAATGGTCTTGCCGGAAATAAAGAAATCACAGCCGAAGGTGAGGACTATGATAAATTCAAACAGGCTCTTTATATCGTAATGTCAAATATGACAAAGATGCTTGCATCAGACGGAGAGGGAGCATCAAAACTTCTTGAATGTACCTGCGGGGGAGCACCCGATATTGAAACAGCAATAATCGTAGCAAAGAGTGTTATCAGAAGCCCATTGTTTAAGTGTGCAATGTTTGGTGAGGATGCAAACTGGGGAAGAATACTCTGTGCAATCGGTTATGCAGAAGCTGATTTTGATATTGCAAAAGTCAGTGTATCACTTCGCTCAGAAGTCGGAAGTGTGAAAGTATGCGAAAATGGAGCAGGTGTTGAGTTCTCAGAGGACGAAGCCGCAAAGATACTTGCAAATGACGAGATATTTATAGATATTGACCTCGGACAGGGAGATGTGAGTGCGAAAGCATGGGGCTGTGACCTCACTTATGATTATGTTAAGATTAACGGAGATTATCGTTCGTAGATTGATTGAATGCAGATAGGTATTATCATGCCTGCCGGGTTATTTATTCATCATAATGTCCTCGGCAGGCTATTATCTTTATGTTTTGTAATTCGTCTATTACATATACAAGGCGGTTGGCATCATATATTCTTCTTGAATACTCAAGTCTGTTTTTTAACTTTTCAGGTTTGCCTATACCATTTAATGTGCCATTTCTTTTTATATCTTCAAATAATGAATTTATCTTTTTCAATGTTTTTTTATCTTGCATTTGCCAATATAATAGTCTTTAAATCCATTGGCGGTAAATGTGAAATCATTCATTGTTTATTTTCTCCATGAAATCAAGCATTTTTTGTGATGGTTTCCAATCATCTGATTCCATTGCCTGTAATTCATCTAATGACAGTGTTATGGTGTTTCCCTCATTGGCTTGAGCCATGCTTTCATTTAGGCGTTTTAGGTATTCGGCATTTCTTTTTGCTCTTTGTAGTTCGTTGTATTCACTTTCAGAAATTACAACTACATTTTTATTTTGTTTTCTTGAAACTATAACTGGTTCTCCGGAAAATGCAATATCAAAATATTTTTTTAAGTTCGCTCGTAAATCCACTTGTTTTGTTGCTATCATAAGTCAAACCTCCTTTTGTACTAAAAACTGTACTGTTTATAGTACAAAAATTATATAACATTATTATGCACAATGCAAATGTTTTCATGTCTGCCGGGGTATTTATTCATCATAATGCTCTCGACAGGCTATTATCTTTCCGCATTACCGTTTACTTTTCCCAAAATTTCTTTACCCGTTCCCTCATATTATTTTTAGTCACAACCTCATAAGGATACCATTCTTTAGGAAATAATTTCTGGTACGACATTTGCATAAATCTTTCATCAAGTAAAAGTATCGCACCTCTGTCGGTGTCGGTTCTGATAACCCTGCCTGCTGACTGCAAGACCTTATTCATGCCGGGGTATCTGTAAGAATAGTCAAATCCGGATCTATCTTCTCTGTCAAAGTAATCCTTAAAAAGCTCATTTTCAGTGCAGACCATGGGAAGTCCGGTGCCTACAATGACTGTACCGATAAGTCTGCTGTCTTTTAAATCTATGCCCTCACCGAATATCCCACCCATGACACAGAAACCAAGTGTTGTGTTTGTGGGATTTGCCTTGAAATTCTCCAAAAATTCCTCACGCTGCTGCTCGTTCATTGACGGTGATTGTATAAATATACGAGGTGTTGTGTTTTTTTCGTTGTTGTAAGTGTCTTTTATATCTGATATTTCAGAAACATCAGTTTGTTGTTGATTCATAATTTTATTCGTTTTGGTTAAAATTTCAATTTCTTTAACCTTATTATAATCATTTGTTTCTATATTGCCATTATATAATTTAGTGAAATCTTCCTCATTATATGTCTTGCTAAAATTTTCCTCCACAAACGGCAGAACATCATCTATCATCTTATATGACGAGAAAAATATAAGATAGTTTCCCGTTTTGGCTGATACAAAGTCTGTGATGTAGTCGGCAATCTTTTTGTACTCCGCTGGACCACGCCTTGTATATTTGGTGCTTACATCACGCCCTATCATTATAAGCCTGTTTTCAGGAAGAAAAGGAGATGGAGCATAGACCGCATAGTCGTTTTCTCTGCCTGCGAGCTGTTCCATATAGTATTTAATAGGAAGAAATGTTGCAGAGAAAAATATTCCGCATCTTCCTTTTTTAAGATAATTATCAAGGTTGGTAGATGGGTCCATACATTGCAAATGAAGTCTGAAATTACCCTCATCCGAGTAGTCTGAGTATATAATATATTTTTCATCAAGCAGTTCGTATGTATTCAAAAAAGACCTGACTGAAAAATAAAAATCAAGCAGTCGCTCTCTTGTGTCGGGAATAAGTTCGCTGTTGTCCACACCATCAAATTCCATAAAATTTATCTGACCGTTGATATTTTTTGAACCATGTTTATTGTTGCGTGAGTCTTGAAGATATTCATCAAGATAATTTGCAAGCTGCATGAGTCTGATGACGAAATCTTCTATGTTAAGAATATCCCATTCCGTAAGTACATCACAGTCTCTTTTGAGTGCGAGAAGTGATTTGTTGCAGCGTTCAAGTGCATTTGTGATTTTTTTACTCATAAATCCGGTGAGTTTTTTCACAGCTAAAAATTCTTCTTTTATAAGTGTTGCAGAGTACATTTCTCTTGCTCTGTCAACGAGATTGTGAGCCTCGTCAATAAGAAAAATGTAATCGTTTGATGATGCTTCTGTACCAAAAAAACGCTTAAGACAGGCATTTGGGTCAAAAGCATAATTGTAGTCACCGATAACGGCATCTACCCATGTGGATATGTCAAGACACATCTCGAACGGGCAGACATTGTGCTTTTCGGCATATTCGGTCACGATTTCCCGTGTGATATGTTCCTCGTGTGTTATAACATCAAAAACTGCATCATTGACTCTGTCAAAGTGTCCTAGTGCACGGGGACATGAACCGGGATTGCACACGGGTTTGTCAAGAATACATATTTTTTCTTTAGCGGTGAGAGTGACATATTTTAGATGTAAGCCATTTTCTGTCAATATGTTAAATGCATCCTGTGCCACTGTTCTTGTAATAGTCTTTGCCGTGAGATAAAAAATCTTTTCGCTTAAGTTTTCTCCCATTGCCTTGACAGCGGGAAATACAGTGGAAATCGTCTTGCCGACACCTGTAGGAGCTTCTATATAAAGTCTTTTTTTCCTGAGAATAGTCTGATAAACCCCTTTGACAAGAGTGTTCTGTCCGGGACGGTATTCAAAAGGAAATTCAATATTTTTAATTGAAAGATTTCGCTTTTCATGCCATTTTATTTCCCACGATGCCCATTTTGCATATTCGTGGAGAAGATCATAAAACCATTTTTCAAGCGTTTCAAAATCAATATATTCATTAAAGCGTTTGATTTCTTCGGTCGGAATATGACAGTAAGTCATCTGTATTCCGATGCCGTCAAGCTGATGGGTTGATGCCCATATATAACCGTAACAGAGTGCCTGTGCCCTGTGGACTTCAACAGGATTTTCAAGAGATGCCAGTTCTCTGTAAACACCTTTAATCTCGTCGATATTATAACCTGTATCATCCGTAAAAATACCGTCAGCACGCCCCTCCACACATATTTCAAAATCAATGCCGTCATAATTTATGGGAACGGTGAGAGATAGTGCCGTTTCAGCCTGATAGCCTGCTTTCATTTTTCGCTGTATTTTTTTGTGGATGCGGGCACCCTCCTGCATGGCATCCGGGTCTTTAAGACCTGATGAGGTCGTGAGGTCGCCGCTTCTTAATATAAACTCGACAAGGTTTCTGACTGATATTTTAATGGTGTTCATAAATTTCTCCATCATAATAATTCTTTAAACATATCCCTGTCCCAAAGTACAACTCCAATTTTGTCGGCAAGTCTCTGTGCTGCTCTTGAAAAATAGCTGTTTGTCAAAACAACGGCAACATTACATTCATAGAAATCACGCCCGGCATAAACCTGCTGCACGGCATCAATGCCTACAGGACCGTGGTATCTTTTACACTGTATCGCATAAACAACACCGTCTCTCTCGGCGATAACATCAACACCAAAATCACCGCTGTTCTGTGTGCTCTCAGCAATCTCAAAGCCGTTGGCAACAAGAATATCACAGGTAAGGTCTTCAAATTCAAAACCATCCATATCGTCAAAATCAACAGCGTCATATATGCCCTTTTCAAAAAAGCCTGCACGCTTTCTTGCCCTGCATATTTTATAGACGCAGAACAGGAAGAATAAAAACCATATGCCGATGGAACTAAGGATAAATTTTATTTCTTTATTTTTACTATAATATAGGATAAATATTAAAATTACAAATGAAATGATAATGTATAAAGTGTATGTAATAATTTTTAAAATACTTTTGTTTCTTTTCATAGGCAGCAGTTCCTTTCAAGTGCTTTATTTTTAGGCGATAGCAAAACTGGCTGTGTTATGAGGAGGCAGCAGAGAGGATTGCAAATAGCCGCTTAAATTATGGATAATATAAGTATTGTAAATGCCTGTTTTTATGGTGGTAAGTTTTGTAAAAGTCTAATATGAACATATGTTCAAAAAGATTTTAACATTGCTATGCCCGAAAGTCAAGAAAATAGATTGGAAATAGGATTTATGCACAATTTGTGGATAACTTGTGGATAACTTGCAAAATCCATGTGGAAAATAAGTGGAAATATGGTTGAATTGCTGTTAATTGATGTTGAGAAATTGTGGGAAAATTCATGAGAACCAAATAAAACTGTAGATACTTATTAAAAACTGCCGATATAAATTTAAAGGAGTTATAAAGATAAGTTGTGAAGCAACGACTGCAGTCTGCTTATAAAATTATAAATTTAAGATGTGAAAGACTGAATTGTCATAAATTATCGGTTGCACAACAGAGATGAACGGTGAGTTATAGATATACAGACGGACTGACAGTGTCAAATGAATTATGAAAAAATGAGTTAAAGAAAAAAGGCTCAAGTTTAGGAGGGAGTTTTATGGCAGTTGTAATTAACAGTGGTTCGCTGTTTCAGGCAGGGGGTAAACAGATTGGGCATGGAACAAAGAGCAGCAGGACGGATAATGCAAAGCGAAAGAAAAATGTATCGACCGCCGGAAGATACAGCAGTGCTAAAAGGGATGCCGGCGTGAAAAGTTCCGGGGTTGATATTAGAACGGAGAATGGAATAGGAATTTCGGTAAACAGGGCGGGAACCGGAGATAAAAGTACATATCTGACGGAAGATGACGGTGTTATGCTTGAACTTAGTGAGGGTAATGAAAAGGCTGAAAATATGGATGATGTTTCTGATAAAGCAAATAAAATAGCAGCAGGAAAGAATAAGAACGGCATTGAAAACAGTGAAGATAATGAGAACAGTGTTTTGATTAGTGAAGCTTCGGATAAGGAGTCACAGAAAAGTAAAAAGGAAGAGGAATACGAAAAGTTTGAAAAACAGCTTGAGAGTCTGAAAGATATGCTTGACAGGATGAAAGAGACTCAGAAGAATATCAAAAAAACAGAGACGAAAACAAAGAAAGTTTTAAATTACAGCTATAAAAAGGTATCGTCAAGTATTCGGAGTGCAAAAAGTGTTTCGCAGGCGAGTAATGCCGTTTCTAGTGCAAGTTCAAATCTTGCGGCTCTTAAGAGAAAGGCGGCAAGCGGAAATTACGATGATGATGAGATTAATATTGCGATTTCCCATGCAAAGAAAATGATAGCCGTTGCTAAAAAGAAACTTGCAAATATCAAGCAGGAAGTTATGAACAAAAGGGATGATGATAAATATATTTCATCAAAGAAAGATGTTGTTATGAGGATTTCTGAAGAAAAAATAAGAGTCTGGCAGCAGAAAGAACTTAACGAGATTGAGGAGGAGATAAGGAAACAGGAGCAAAAAGAAAAACTGGCTCACAGAGGTGAGGAAAATAATAAAATGCTCGATGCGGATATGACTTATCTCAAAGAAAAGATTGAAATCTGGAAACGAGGCGGCGGAGATCTTGGTATCATGATGGCACAGAGTCAGGGAGCGGGAATTGGCATTGATATGACACAGGCAATTACAGATACTTCAAAACTTGCCACAGAGCAGACTATGATTTCGGCAGAGCAAAGTGAAGGAGGACAGACGGAAGTTGCGGCAAGTATAAATCTGTCAGTGTGACAGAAATATCTGCTTTTTGATAAATTTTATTCATCAGTCATGGTTAATCGGAAAATTATTTCATGCTAAAATATAATGATGTTGGGGTAAAAAGGTATTTTGCCCATCAAATAGTAATTTGTATGTAAACATACATTGTTATCTGCTTTTGACCCTTAGTAAATACATAAAACATTATAGGCATTTGCACAATTAACATAGCCTATAAGTAGTTTGACAAATACCTAAACATTAAAAAATGGAAAGGGGATTTATAAAGAACCATGAATGATGATAGTGAAGTTTTAAAAAATCAGGTGCTTATGGCACTCTGCGACAATGTTGACGAGGAAAAAAATGTATCGTCGATAGCTAAGATATTAAATGAAAAGAGTTACAAGATAAGCAGAGTGTTGTCGGCACTTGAACAGGAAGGGCTTGTGGATAAAAAAGTCGAGCGTCATCCGAGACTGACAGAGACTGGCAAAAAGAAGATTGAGGAGTACAAATATAAGGTTGGGATTTTTATTAATCACCTGCTATATGAGGGGATAAGCGAAGAAAATGCAAAAAAAGATGCCGTCAGATGGGCACTAAGTGCATCCGAGGAGACAATGAATGTGCTTGATGAAGCCAATGAGCGTTACAGGATAAAAAATGAACTCAGGGGGGAGTGTGCGTTCAGCGGAAATATTCTTTGCAAACTTATGAGGGATGGTGATTATAAGTTTTCGTATGTATTTTACAGAATGTGTTCGGAGGACGGCAATGTGCTTTCAATGGCTAATAACGGATTTGAAAATCCTTGTACGCTGAGTGTGAAAAACGGAAAAGGTACGATAAGGTTAAAATCAAAGAGAGTATCTGCAAATTCAGCAGTCAACGGTCATATGATGATGGGAGAGGTGAGCAAGGTCATGTATTTTGATGGGATTACATATAAAGAAGCCATCAAAGAGGGTGATGAGATACTTATCCCGGTAAATATGATACAGTTTGTCAACTCCGGAACAGGCATAGGTCAGTTTATGAACGGAACAGTAAATATGAAAATGCAATGTTCGGTGGGAAATGTGCATATGCCGGAGTCGGTTGCATTATTTTCAATGACAATATAATACGAATATACAATAAAGAAAAATCAGGCTTGCAATCAGACTTTCAACCTCAATGCAGATAAAAATGTTGGGTAGTGAACTTTAAATATGCAATAATGCACTATGTGTTAAAAAAAGTGTGCAAAAGACATTTTCAAACGGCTATATGGGTGAGAAAAGTAGGAGAAAAGCCGAAAAAACACTGAAATTACTGATAAAATATCTCATGTAAAAAAATAGTTGCACGATTGCACCGAAAATATTAAATACTGAAAACAAGCGGTTTCAGCATGGAATTATTTGGAAGTTGACTAAGTTTTCTCAATTAATAATGGATTTCGTGCAAATATGCATCAAAAAAATATTCTTGCAAAAATCAAATGCTCTGATATACTTAAGCGTCGTAAGGAACGATGTAAAGCGTTTTTACAATGATGTTGACAATAGAGGTAACAAAGTGGCTGCCAATTAAGTTATTGTCAGCAGCTTTTTTTTGAGATTTGAGTTAGATGCATATAACTTGAAGCAGAAAAAGGTAACTCAAGGTTGTCAAAATGAACTTAAACCTGACATTAAAATATTTGGAGCGAATACATCGGTCGGATTTTGAAAAGCAGGTAGTGCAATTTTAATTCTATTCTTTTAAGGAGGATAACATGAGAAAGAAAAATATCTTTTGTAAGGCGGCGTCAGGAATACTTGCGGCGGCATTGGTCGTAACAAGTGCACCGACTAACAATATGGTGTTTGTCAAAGCGGCTGAGAGCAGTTCGCAGAGTGATGCGGCGTCAGAAGCATTGGCAGAAACTATAAAAAAGGCAGAGGCATTAGTGGAGACAGACTATTCGACAGATAGTTGGGAACAGTATAAACCACAAATAGATGAAGCTGTCGCAAAGGCAAAGACGGCAGCGGGTTCGGCTATATCAACATCTGACAGTAATCTTAAGAAACTGTTGAGAAAACTTAAGGCTGCAGCAACCGAAGCTGAAATAGAGAAACTTAAGGCAGCAGTTGAAACAGGAGAGACTTTCCTTAAAGAACATACGGAAAATGAATATACGGAGAAGTCATGGAAGAACTATGGAATTAAGATTTCAGACAATGTAACTAAGGCAAAAACTCTTAAGGAAAGTATAGATACAAATGCAGGCAAACGCAGAGAATCAGGTTATGATGTTAGAGTTGCTGCAAACAATATTACTGACAATATTTCAAGACTTATCAAGTCAAGTGATAAAACAAAACTTGAAGCCCTTATAAAAGAAGCTGAAAATCTCAATGAGGAAGACTATACGGCAGATAGCTGGAAGGATGCTTCAAAAGCTATTTCATCAGCAATCGCTATCGCAAATGAAGAAATATCAATTCGTGGAGACAAGAACGACGAATATACTGGAAGGCAGGCACTTATAGCTGCTATGGATAAGCTGGAGCTTGCACAGGTTACTGTCGGACGAGGAAGTTTTCAGAAGAAACTTGCCCCCGGAACTTACAGTATTCCTATTGAGCTGTTGAACGGAGGAAGATCCGAGTCGACAAAGCAGTACACATCAGCAGGATATATGAAAGAGACATCTATGGCGGGAGGTTGTTTCCCGGGAAATGCAACTCTTGTAATCCATAAGGACGGAACTGCTACACTCACGACGGCAACACAGGCTATAGAAGCTATGGGGATGTCAGATGCTGCAAATGACTGGACTGTATATGAGAGTACACAGAATTATCTTGACGGAAATGCAACAGCAACAAGCGGAAACCGTTATAAGGCTCATGTTGATAAGACATATACAGTGAATGGAAAGAAAAAGCCTGCCCAGATTTCATTTATTGTGCCTGACCTAAAGCAGAATGTTGTTGCAGTCAGAATGTATATAAGTGTTATGAGCATCAATCAGGATGCGTGCATTGGTCTTGACTGGGCAAACATTGAGAAAGTAAGCGATGATACGGCGATTTCCGAGATGGAAAAAGAGTATGTTACATATGATGCGTCTGCAAAGGCTGATGTAAAGACTGACATGGCAGAGGCAGTTAAGACAATGAGTGAGGGTGTGACTGTCAAACTTGCCTCAAATGCTGAATTTGATGAGGATGTGACTGTTAAAGGCGGAACACTTGACCTTAACGGATATACTCTCGCACAGAAAGCTAACATCTTTACGGTAAGAGGAGATGTGACAATAAAGGATAGCAGTAAGGATAAGACAGGAAGCATCACACATGAGCGTTATGATGAGGCTATAAATACATCTACATCAATAGCCGTGGCTGCTGGTTCACTTACGGCTGACGGAGTTGCCATTGAGGGACAGATTGGTAACTACATAATGTCTGATGGTTATGTTTGTATGCAGGATTTACCTCATATCGCTGTGACTCTTAAAAACTGTATGCTTACAAATAATGCTGTGACAACAGGCTTTACAGGATACGGCAGAAATACAAATAATGTTTATTTTGGCTATCTCAATGAGGGTATTGATTTTGAGATGGATAACTGTACGACGGACAATCTGGTTTCCGTAGGTCATGGCGAGAAGGAAAAATCAGTAGTAAAAAACAGTAAATTAGGAAAATTAGAGCTTATGGGAATAAGTGCTGATGTTGAAGATTGTGAGGTGTCGGACAAAGCAACAGTTGATGTTTCAGGAAAGGCAGTAGTAAAGAACAGCAAATTCAGCGGACTTTCATTAGGCTCGAATGAAGATACGGAACTTGATAATGTAACATCAATCCTTGCGGAAAACAACAACTTAAAAGCTGCACTTACGGTAGACGGTGCAGGAACAGTCACAATAAAAAATGGTGTATATTCGGCTGAAAAATCAAGGTCAGGCGTTGGAATTTTAGTAAATGGAACACCTGCAATGATAGAGGGCGGTTACTTTAAGGCTGTTGAAGGAAAGGACGCCGTGAGCGGACCTTATGAGACAAAGTCAGGATATATCTTAGGCGAGGTAAGTGATGGAGAGTATGCAGGATATACAACAGTCGTTGAGGGTACTGAAAAGGAGGACCCGGATGTAAAATATGCTGCAACTATCTACAATGCAGACGGAAGTGTTGCCAAGAACATAAAGGAAAAGGATGCATCACTTGCTCTCATTTATGCTAAGGACGGTCAGACTGTTAAGTTAAACGAGGATATGGATGTGAGTTCAGCAGACTCATTCACATTCTACAAAAACTTTACGCTCGACCTCAATGGTTATCTGTTGAAACTCGGTGACAATGCAATCACAGGAAATGCAGGAAAGTGTACTATTGTAGACAGCTCAGAGAAAAAGACAGGAAAAATCACAACAAGCACCGCCGTGTTTGCAGGTAATTCAAAAACAACAGCTCTTGTACTTGACGGTGTAAATGTTGAGGCGTTAGCAATGGCATTGATGTCAGTAGGTCATGTATATGTTAAGAATGGTACAAAGGTAACAGGTGCGGCATATCTCACAGCGTTAATGGGAGCAGGTCCTACACATATTTATGACAGTACATGGATAATGGGCAAGCAGGATTTACAGGGAACTGAAATCACACAGGAAGCTGCAAAGGAACTTCTTGAGGGTTCGGTACGCACGGCACAGTACAGTATTAAAGAAAATGAAGACGGTTCATTCACTGTATCAGCAAAAGAACTCGGTAAACAGATGAGAGCATTTGAGGAATTAAATTCCGTTGATTACACGGAAAGCTCTTATAAAACAGCAAAAGAAATTTATGATGAAGTAGATGCAACAGCAGACGATGATGTGACAGAAGATATTTCAAAAGAATTTGTCACAAAACTTATAAATGCCATGAAAGCACTTGTAAAGGTTGCTTCTTCTGACGAATTAGCAGGACTTAACAGTGCCATTGAGAGTGCATCAGCATTAGATGAAAACTCATACACGGCTGCAAGCTGGAAAGATGCGGACATTGCGTCAGCAGTTGCAAATGCAAAAACAGCGGCAGAGGGCAAAGAAAAAGATAGTGTGGTAAATGCAAAGGCATCACTTGACAGTGCAGTTGCAAAACTTGTAAAAGCAGGAGATAAGACAGCACTTGAAGCAAAGATAAAAGAAGCAGATGCAATCACAGAGGGTGATTATACGGCAGAGTCTTATAAGGCATTAAAGGATGCGGTTGCGGCAGCAGGACAGCGAATCACAGAGCGTGCGGCACAGGCAGAACTTGATAAAGCAGCGGCTGATATTCAGACTGCAATATCAAATCTTAAGAAGAAAGAAGCACCGGGCATACCAAGCCAGACACCTACACAGGTACCTACACAGACACCTGCACCGACAGAAAGTGCAGTGCCGGCACCGGCAAACACACCGAGTGCAGAGCCGGCTAAGAAGCCGGAAGAGTCAACAGAACCAAAAGCAACACCTACAGTTAAGCCGACGGTAAAACCAACTAAGAAGCCGACAAAGACACAAACGGTTAAGGTTGCGGCAGTTAAGGGTGTCAAAGTAAAGAATGTCAAGAAACTTAAAGCTGTTGTCTCATGGAAGAAAGTTTCAAAGGCATCAGGCTACGAAGTATATCGTGCTGACAAGAAGAAAGGCAAATTTAAGAAGATAGCAACTATTAAAAAGGGTAGTATTGTCAAATATACAAATAAAAAATTAAAGAAGAAAAAATCATACTTCTTCAAAATAAGGGCATACAGAGTTTCAGGAAAGCAGAAAGTATATGGAAAGTATTCTTCAACAGTAAAGGTAACTATTAAAAAATAATTTTTATTAATGCAAAGGCAATGTAGGTCATGCCGGTGAGGTATCGACTTAAGAAATGAGGAGTTAAGATGAGATTGAAGAAATGGCAGACAAAATTTGCGGCAGTAATGCTTGCAGGAGCCATGGTATTCGGTCAGTGTGCATGGGCTGCCACAGATGATGTGGTGGCTCTTGCCGCTGAAAACAGTACGGTGGCATTTGGAAAATCAGCAACAGCTCTCAGTAAAAACAGTACATACATAGTGCCGTTGTCACTTAAAAACGCTAATAATCTTGAGCAGGAGTCAGCGGCAAAGGAGAGCATCGGAAAGTACGGAGTGCTTAAAATTGATGAAAACGGCGATGCAGCTCTCAATATTGTGCTTAGAAGCGTTACAGTTGGAACAGCGACTGATTATGCAACGGATTATAAGATTTATCAGTCACAGACAAAGCCAAATAAAGGTGATGCATCTGTCAATGCGACTGTAATCTCAACACAGGATGTGTATTTTACAAACGGAAGTGAACAGAAAGCAAAGACAGTTCCAAAGGAGATTTCATTTAAGATTCCTGATGCGGCAAAGACGGAAAACGGAATTTATATGAGTATGTTTGTTGAAGCAATGGGTTATGCACCTGACGCTTATCTTTTGGTCGATTATGCCAATGCCGTGCTTTCGGGAGATACTTCGCTCAACTATACAACAGAGCAGGGAGTGTCAGAGGTTCAGCAGTTCGGAAAATATAATGTAGGCGTAAAAGTCAGCGTAAAAGACGGTCAGATAAGTGATGTTGTCATAGAGGGTTCTGATTTTAAGGGCGATTCTGCAGATGAAAATCAGGTTTATTTCAACAAAGCCGCAAAAGGAATGAAAGAAAAACTTGTCGGACTTTACCGCAATGATGCTGAAAAACTTAACGGACTTGATGCGGTTTCAGGAGCGACCGCTTCATCAAATGCAATTAAAGAAGCGGCAATGAATGCACTCGGCGTGACGATTGAAAAGGAAGTTATCCCTGATGCACCTACGGAAGCCTTGAAACCGGGATTTTACAGCATTGAGTTAAAAGATCGCACGGATGTTGTTGACCACGGACTTGTCGGGGAAGAGAAAAAGGCACTCGGTTATATCCGTGTTGATGCCTCGGGAAAAATGTATCTTACATATCAGATGGTTTCCGGTTCTGACAAAGAGCCGCTTTATGTACTAGGATATAACGGCTGGGATAAGGGAAATAACATTTCAGCGGAAAATCTTACTATGGACGGGGTGACTTATGAGACGGAGTCAGCCGAAGTTCCAACTATCGGTCAGCAGAATGTCGTGACGAACATTACAGTTCCGCTTGACGGTTTGAGACAGACTTATGTAAATAATGTTTATCTTTATGTTGAAGCCATGAAAAAACTTGACGGAGTTGTTTCGGGAGTTAATTTTGATAAAGGTAAATTTAATATTGATTCAACAGTTACACTTTACTGGGACACACTTACCGCATTGACGGATGAAAATGAGCAGGCTTTAGGCTTTGCTTCATTGAGTGACGGAGTTTATAAAGTTACGGGAAATATGCAGAAGCCTGACGGAACGGTATCAATGAGTGACAGTGCTATAAATCACAATATAAAACTTACCGTTAAAGATGGAGTTTATTATCTGACACTTGATTTTAACAGTCTTACTATCGGAAGCCTTAAGGGGTATCTTAGCAAATTGAGATACTATGATACGGGATATAAACCTGATACACAGACAAATCCTACGGGAATATTAAAAGATGTTACGATTGATGATTATCAGACATATACCGACGGAGTGAAACTTACTGACACGCTCGGAACTGATTATCCGAATAAGGTTACGATAAAGGTAATACCGGAGGCATTGTACGATTTTTCTTATAATAACAAAAATATATCAGCAGGAACAGTTCCTTTGCAGGTGTTTGTACCGATAATGGAAGCAATCACAAAGGGAACAGGTACACAGCCGGTTTATCTTAAGCTTGACCTGTCAACTGTTACTGCGACAACAGCGGATGATGCGGCATTTAATGAGACAGAGGCAAAACAGGCAAATCCAAATGCGTCGGCTGCACCAGTGGAAAGTTCAAAGCCGGATGGCACAGCAACACCGGGAAACTCAGCAACACCAGACAGTACATCAAAACCGGGTGCTACATCAAAACCGGGTGCTACATCAAAGCCGGGTAGTACATCAAAACCAGATGAAAGCATAAAGCCAGGTGAAACACCATCTCCTGAAAATTCATCAGCACCGATGGAAACATTAAAGCCGGGTGAAACATCAAAACCAGATGAAAGCATAAAGCCAGAGCAGACAAACAATCCTAACCCTGGTAGTTCAACAAAAAAAGTAAAGGTAGGAACAAAGGCAAAGGTAGCAGGAAATACTTATAAAGTAACAGCAAAGGGAAAGGTTACACTCATTGCTGCAAAGAAAAATGTGAAAAGTGCAACTGTTCCACGGACGGTTAAGATAAAGAGAGTTTTGTTTAAGGTAACTGCTATTGCACCGAATGTATTTAAGAATAATAAGAAACTTACAACTGTTATAATTGGAAAATATGTGACAAAAGTTGGAAACAATGCGTTTAAAGGCTGCAAGAAACTTAAGACGGTTAAGTTTGCAAAGGGTATTTCAGCTAAGACAAAGAAATCCCTTAAAAAGCAGATAGTAAAAGCTGGGGCAAAGAAAGCTAAATTTAAGTGATTTTTGGATACAGATAAGCATTTTATACTGACGGGTCGCAAAGCGATTGCGTTTATCAGTAAACAGCAAAGGCAGATTGCGAATGACCGCTTTACATACAGGTATGAATTGATATAGAGAAAAAGTTTGATTTTAGTGAACAGGAGGTTCGACATGAGATTTTTAGGAAAACATAAGGTGATGGCATGGATTTTGGCGGTTGCTCTTGTTTTAGGTCTCATGTCGGATTTTTCCATTTTTGATAGCGCAAAGAGGGTGTATGCAGGGGATTTTGAAGATGGAGTTTATACGATTGAGGGAAAGTTAAGACATGCGACTCTTGACCAGCCGTCAATGGGGGATTCGGCAGTTACGCAGCCGATGAAGATAATAAAAAAGGGAAACAGCATAAGTTTGAGATTGGAGTTTAAGTCACTTACATCGGGTATCTTTAAGGGGTATCTGTATGGATTTTATTATTTTCCGTCATGGAATGACAGTGAAAATGTGCCTAAATCAGCAACGGCAGAGAGCGTAAAAGTGACTGAGTATTATGAGGGAGTTTATGATGAGTACAACGACCCTGACACGGGGCTTGACTCAAATGTAAAAGGAAAATTATATCCGCATTATGCGTTGATGCCTATAGAATGGAAACAGGGTATGGCTTGGATTCAGGTTTATGTGCCTGTTATGGAGGCTATAAACAAGGGCGGTGGAACGCAGTTTGCGAGATTGTTATTAGATTGGAACACTCTTAAAAAAACGGACGAAAAGGCGGATGATATTGTGGGGACGGCAGAGCCGTCTGCAACAAAAAAGCCGTCAACGGACAGGGAAAATACGGCAACGAAAAATCCGATATCAACGGGCAGTAAAAATTCTTCTAAGAAAAATAAGAAGCTGAATATAAAAAAGCTGACTGATGGAACTTACACGATAACAGGGAATATGTTAAAGACTGATAAAAAGAGCAGCTCAATGTCAGATAAAGCAATAAATCACAATGTTTTATTGCGTGTAAAAAATGGAAAATACACGCTTATACTTGATTTTTCAGGACTTACGGTTGGAAGTGCAAAGGGGTATCTCGGCAGGCTTAAATATTTTAAAGAAGGCTATAAGGTGACAAAAAACGGTGTACCTCATGGTAAGACTGCGGCGGCTAAAATCGTTTCTTTCCAGAAGAAAAACGGTAAGAAACTGACTGATACATACGGAACAAATTATCCGAAAAAGGTTTCTTTTCCTATGATAAAAGAAGCGAAGAAAAATGGCTATGTGCCTATGCAGGTGTATGTGCCTATTATGGATGCGATAAGTAAAGGTTCGGGAACACAGCCTGTCTATCTTAAACTTGACCTTAATTCTATCGTTGCCGGGAAAAAGAGCACTTCGGTGAGCAAATCTTCAAAGAGTAAAAAGTCATCAAAAAAGACAAACGCATCAAAAGGCGGCAGTTCGGCGGGAAACAGTGTATCAGATAAAAATACATTGACGGCAGACGGAAGTTTGTCAAACAGTGTGGCAGGTTCAGATGCAACAGATAATAAAAGCGGTACATCGGGCAGTGTGGTGAGCGGAAAAGTTTATTCGTGTAATATAGTGCCTTGTTACAGACATCCGGTTACAAACAAAGTCGAGGACGTAGGCGGCGAGAGTTCATACGCGACAGGACAGGGAATGGTAGAGAGTGTTCTTAAGACTTCGGGAATGTTGGAGCAGACGGATAACGGTCAGTGTTATCTCACAATGCGTGTGGGTCTTATAGATTACACTTCAGACCACAAGTTTTATGTGCAGAAAAGAGGGGCGGCATCATGGCAGCAGGTCAGTCCTACAGTGACAAAAAAAGGCTCAGACAGTAACGGAAAAACGGCGGATTATTGTATTTCTCTCTCTGATAAGAACAGCATCGTAAAGGTTTCAATGTATGTCCGGCCAATGGGAAGAAATGTTGTATTTTACGCATATGCTAAAAATTTCAAGTCAGGAAATGTATCGGGAATGGCTGTTACACATGTGTCCGCAAACGCATCATCAGATACAAGGACGGATAACACGAAAACTTCTGACAGTGATTTATCGGGGGATGCGTCTGGTTTAGAAAATGACAGTACAGCATTGATCGGTAATACATTGTCAGATGTAAACACTGAGCTTTCGGAGTCAGGACTTTCTGATGCACAGGGATTGAGTCTTTCGACAGAGAGCAAAGAAAACGGCTCTGATGTGTCTGAAACAGCAGAAGCGGCTTCTGATGGAAACAGTACGCAGACCGCAGGCGGTAATAACTCAAAGTCAGAGGATATGACAATGGCTAAATGGGTGATAGTGCTCACGATTTCAATAACATTATCGGGACTTGTTCTCATAGCGGCAGGTGCAGGTGTTACTTATTATTTCAGGCGTAACTGGCGAAGATGGGGAGAGGAGATGGAAGATGATGAAGAAGAATGAGGTTAAAAAAAATGGGTTTATCGCAAATAAGTATAAGAAAAATAAACTTATAAAAAATGGATTTTTCACAAACAGGCATAATAAATTGCTAAAACTTGGTGTCATATTAGGTTTTTCAATCTCTTTTCTGCTCGGCGGCTGTGTAAACCAGCATCCGGACAAAGAGCAGCCATCTACAAAAGAAACCGTTGCAGACAAAAATTCATCGGAAGATGGGAAAAATACAACAGCAAAAGACAACTCATCGGAAGATGGAGAAAACACAACAGCGAGTGACAACTCATCGACAGATGGGAAAGACATAACAGCAGACAAAAATTCATCAGCAGATATTGATATAAATTCAATGCTTGAGATTACAGATAAGTACGAGAGAGCGGCAGTTGAGTCGGCGAAAGAAAAGGTTGAGAAACGTGGGAGAAATCCACGCATAATCGCAACTTCGCCTGCTACGGCAGATATTTGTGACAAACTTAATATTGACCTTGCAGGTGTCTGTTCGTCAACAGTCTCGACAATTCCGTCAAGATATAAAAATGTCAAAAAAATCGGTACGGCTATGAGCCCCGATATGGAAATCGTATCTTCGGTTCAGCCTGACTGGATATTGTCTCCGTCATCATTGAAAAGTGACCTTAAACCTAAATATGAAGCCATTGATACGGAGTGGGCATTTTTAAATCTGAAAAGCGTGCAGGGAATGTACCGCTCAATACAGGAATTGGGAATTATTTTTGACAGGGAAAAAGAGGCTGACAGCCTTATAAATGAGTTTGTGGCTTTTTATAAGAAATATAAAAGTGAGAATAAGACTAAAAGTCATCCAAAAGTTCTTATTCTTATGGGACTTCCGGGAAGTTACATAATAGCAACTCCAAATTCGTATGTGGGAAATCTTGTAGAGCTTGCAGGCGGTGAAAATGTCTACAGTGACATAAAACAGGAATTTCTTACGGTAAACACGGAGGATATGAAAAAGAAAGAACCTGATATTATACTCCGTGCGGCTCATGCGATGCCAAAACAGGTTATAAAAATGTTTAATAATGACTTTAAGAAAAACGATATATGGAAACATTTTAATGCCGTAAAAGAAGGCAGAGTCTATGACCTTTCGTACGATAAATTTGGAATGAGTGCGACATTTAAGTACAAAGAGGCACTTGCTGAATTAAAACAGGACTTTGAACGCAGATAAGCATCCCCCCGCTACTGGTGTGCAGGACATTAATTAGATAGCATACTAAGCATAAAAATATATGGAGAAATGAGGGTTAAAATGGATTTAAAAGAAAATGACATACTTTCAAAAGACCATAAAAATCTGAGAAATAAGCGTATAAGAACAATCGTATCATTTGTTATGATTATCATTTTACTTGTAATATTATTTTTCATATCGGTAAATATAGGAAGTCTAAAGGTTTCATTTAAAAAGTTGTTTGACGGTCTTTTTATAAAATACAATCCTGATGTAGCAACTATCTATGACCTTCGTTTTCCGAGAATAATAATATCAATGCTTGCGGGGGCGGCAATAGCGGTTTCGGGTGTACTGTTTCAGGCGGTGCTTAAAAATCCGCTTGCTGATCCGGGGATTATAGGTATATCAAGCGGTGCAGGATTTGCGGCAGTATGTATAACGGCATTTGCACCGACGCTTTATTTCTTTACACCCGTTGCCGCCTGCTTTGGCGGTATAGCGGCATTTGTTATCGTTTATGCTCTTTCGTGGAAAGGCGGTTTAAGTCCGTTGCGTATTATACTTACGGGTGTTGCTGTAGAAGCATTCTTCACGGGAATGTCAAGTGTTGTAAATTCCATGTCAGGAGGTGACAGAACAGGTGTGGCATCTATTGTCGAGGGAAATATCACCCAGAAAACATGGGACGATGCAGCGACATTGTTTCCGTATGTTGTCGTGGGACTTGTGCTCTCGGTGTTGTTTATAGGAAGATGCAACCTGCTTGCACTTGAGGATAAAACAGCGAGAAGTCTTGGTGTAAATGTAAACCGTACGCGTATAATAATCTCAGTTATAGCGGTAATACTTGCAAGCATCTCGACAGCGGTTGTCGGGGCAATAAGTTTTCTTGGACTTATCGTGCCACATATAGGCAGAATACTCGTCGGCAGCGACCACAAAAGACTTGTACCGTTTTCGGTGTTCGCAGGAGCATTTACATTTTTGCTTGCCGACACGATAGGGAGAACGATATGCCGTCCGTATGAGGTCAGTGCGGCGGTTGTTATGAGTGTTATAGGTGGACCGTTCTTTATTTTACTGCTTAGGGGAAAGAGGTGATTAGATGAGCGATGATAAGAAATGTGATTATATGATGAAAGTTAAGGAGCTTTCGTTTTCTTATGGAAAGAACAGAATTTTAAATAATATTTCGCTTAAAATTCCTGAGGGCAGGATTACAACTATTCTGGGTGCGAACGGATGTGGCAAGTCTACTCTTTTCTCATTGATGACTAAAAATCTCGTGCCTGACCGTGGCAGGATTTTTTTGCAGAGAAAAAATATCGGCGGTATGTCACTTGGAGAGTTTGCTAAGCGTGTTTCCATCGTTCACCAGTACAATACGGCTGCCGCTGACATGACTGTTGAAAGACTTGTTTCTATGGGTAGGACACCGCATCATAAAATGTTTGGCGGTGGGAATGGTGATGACGAGAAACTTATAAACATGGCTCTTGAGGTCACAAATCTTTTGGCGTTTAAAGAGAGAGAAATTGGAAAATTGTCCGGAGGACAAAGGCAGCGTGTGTGGATTGCAATGGCACTTGCACAGAATACAAAACTTCTGTTTCTCGATGAACCGACAACTTATCTCGATATAAGATACCAGCTTGAAATACTCGAACTGGTTAAAAAACTTAACAGGGAGTTTGGGATTACGATAGTTATGGTACTGCACGAGATAAATCAGGCAATTCGTTTTTCTGATTCAATAATAGGTCTTAAGGACGGAAATGTGCTTGCACAGGGAAATCCGGAGGAGATTATCACAAGTGAACTGCTTGAGCAGCTCTACGGTGTGAAACTTGGTGTGACTGAGATTGACGGACACAAATATGTGCTTACGGCAGGATGATACGAAATGGAGATTTATATGAATAATAAAATAAACCCGCTTAAATTTTTGTGGGTGCTTTTTGGATTTTTGAGCCTTGCACTTGGCAGCATAGGAATCGTACTTCCTATACTGCCTACAGTACCGTTTTATATGGCAACGGTATTCTGTTTTGCAAAAAGCTCAGAAAGGCTTCATTCCTGGTTTACATCAACCGGACTTTACAAAAAGCATCTTGAAAGTTTTGTTCAGAAAAGGTCAATGACGGTAAAAAGCAAGTGTACCATTATGGGAAGTGTCACTATTGTTATGGCATTTGGTTTTATAATGATGAGCAGGGTGCCTGTCGGAAGAATATGTCTTGCCGTTGTATGGCTCTGTCATGTGATTTATTTTATTTTTTATATTAAAACTGAAAAAGAAACAGAAGAAATTACGCGGGAATTGACGGAAAAATAGATAACATATCAAAATATTGCTGTGCATGAACAGTAATAATCAATATGAAGGGACGGGGAATGACATGATAAAAACAAGACTTGTGAGGTTATTATCCTATGCAAAAAAATATATAGTCTACAATGTGATGTGGCAGTGGATGGCACTTATTGCACAGGTGGTTTCGGTGTTTACGATAGCGGGACTGTTTGGAAAACTGTATGCAAAAAAAGCAGCATCGGGTGATATTGTTAAGTGTGCCTGCGTGTTTGCGGCGGTTCTTGTTGTGCGTTTTTTATGTGACAAGATGGCGGTGGGAGCGTCATATAAAGCGAGCGTTGATGTGAAATGTATTTTGAGGGATAAAATTTATGAAAAATTGCTAAAACTCGGTGTGTCCTACAATGAAAAAATTGCGACTTCCGAGGTGGTGCAGCTTTCAACGGAGGGTGTCGAACAGCTTGAAATTTATTTTGGCAAATATCTTCCACAGCTTTTTTACAGTATTCTTGCACCTGTTACGCTTTTTATCGTGCTTGCGGCAAAGGCGAGCATAAAGGCGGGTGTTGTTCTTCTCCTCTGTGTGCCTTTAATCCCTGCTTCGATTGTGGCAGTTCAAAAAATTGCAAAAAACTTTTAAATAATTATTGGGGAATATACACGGAACTTGGCGACTCGTTTCTTGAAAATCTTCAGGGACTTACAACGCTTAAGATTTACCAGGCTGACGGCATGAAAGCTGAGCAGATGGACGAGGAGGCAGCAGAGTTCAGGAAGATTACGATGAAAGTTCTGACAATGCAGCTTAATTCAACAAGCGTGATGGATATCGTTGCGTACGGCGGGGCGGTAGTCGGAATGATAGTGGCTTTAAGTGAGTTTTTAAAAGGAAATATAACACTTGAACAGACGCTTTGCATTGTACTTTTAGCAAGTGAATTTTTTATACCGCTGAGACTTCTCGGTTCATTTTTTCATATCGCAATGAACGGAATGGCGGCGAGTGACAAGATTTTCGGACTTCTTGATTTAGAGGAAGATAAGACAGGAAAAGTCATATTTACTAAAGAACAGCTTAAAAATCTGTCAGTTCGTTTTGAGGATGTAAATTTTTCATACAACAGTGACCGAAAGATTTTAAATAATGTATCGCTTGATATTTCACCGGGTTCATTCGTATCGCTCGTCGGTGAGTCGGGCTGCGGAAAAAGCACGATAGCGGGACTTATTTCAGGAAAGAATAAAAAATTTAACGGCAGACTCACGCTCAGCGGTGTTCCGATAGGAGATATAGCGGAGAGTGAACTGATGCGTCATGTGACAGTTGTGAGACATAACAGTTATCTTTTTAAGGGGACGGTGAGGGAAAATCTTATCATGGCTGATTTAGGTGCAGACGATAAGAAACTTAAGGCAGTTTTGATAAAAGTAAATCTCTGGAATTTTGTGAGTGAGAACGGCGGACTTGACATGGAGATTGCTGAAAATGGTGATAATCTTTCGGGCGGTCAGTGTCAGAGACTTTGTATTGCAAGAGCGATTTTACATGACAGCGAGATGTATATATTTGATGAGGCTGCTTCAAATATTGATGCCGATAGCGAGGGCATGATAATGGATGCGATACGCGAACTTGCAAAAACAAAAACGGTGCTTTTAATATCACACCGTCTGTTCAATGTAATATCATCGGATAATATTTATATGCTTAAAGACGGAGAGATAGCGGAAAGTGGTACGCATGAGCAGTTGATGAAAAAAAGTGGAGAATATTTCAGGCTTTTTGAGAGTCAGAGAAAATTGGAGGAATTCGGAAAGGAGGATGCCGATGTCTGTAGAGAAATCAGTTAAAAAAAGAAGAAGTGCCATTAAAATAATGGGGCAGCTTATCGGTCTTGTTGCACCGCTTCTTCGTATAATGCTGCTTGCGATATTGCTTGGTGTTATAGGGTATCTGTGTGCAATCTTTCTCACGATACTTGCAAGTCAGGTGCTTTTAAAAGGACTTGGAGAGCCTGCAACGGTATTTTCAGACATGAGCATAAAAACACTATTTATCATTATGGGAATGGCGGCAGTCATGAGAGGTGTGCTTCATTATGCGGAGCAGTATTGCAATCACTTTATTGCATTTAAACTGCTTGCGATAATAAGGTATAAAGTATTTGCGGCACTCAGGAGATTATGTCCTGCAAAACTTGAGGGCAGAGACAAGGGAAATCTTATATCAGTCATAACTACGGATATAGAGCTGCTGGAGGTGTTTTATGCACATACAATATCTCCGATAATGATAGCATTGCTTACATCGGCTGTAATGGTAATATTTATGGGAAGATACAGCCCTGTTGCGGCGGTTTATGCGGCAGCAGTATATATAATAGTAGGAATTTTTATTCCGCTTTGGAATGGAAAGCGTGGCGGTCAGACGGGAATGGAATTTAGAACCTCGTTCGGCGAATTAAACAGCTTTGTACTTAGTGCACTCAGAGGACTTTCAGAAACCATACAGTACGGTATGGGAAAAGAGAAAAGACATGAGATGCAGGAACGCTCTGAAAAACTCGGAAAAATGCAAAGAAAATTAAGCCGTTTAGAGGGAACACAGCGTGCAGTCACAAACTTTGTCATACTTTTTGCGTCATTTGGGATGCTTTTTCTCATGGGAGAAATGTACCGGCAGGGTGAGATTGGTTTTGACGCAGTAGTCACCTGCACAGTGGCAATGATGGGGTCATTTGGTCCCGTTGTCGCACTTGCAAGTCTGTCAAACAATCTAAATCAGACACTTGCAAGCGGTGAGAGGGTGCTGTCAGTCATTGAAGAAAATCCTGTGGTAGAGGAAGTATGGGAAGCCGAAGCGTCAGATGGTAAAGCAGTGTATGGTGATAAGAGTACAAAATTTACCGGTGAACAAGTGTCAGATACTAAACTTATGTCAGATGAAAAAAATGTTACGGCAGAAGCTACAGAAACAATTTTAGACAAAAATAAAACAGAAAATTCTGCTGACAGAAAAAACAAGCAGATAGCAGCTTTAAAGAATGTAACATTTGCATATGAAAATGAAAATATTCTCAAAAATTTTAGTATGGAGATAAAAAAAGGAAAAATAACAGGACTTCACGGAGTGAGCGGCTGCGGCAAATCGACAATACTTAAACTTCTGATGCGTTTTTGGGATACAGACAGTGGAGAAGTTGAGATTTCAGGAAAGAATGTAAAAGAGATTTCAACAAAAAAACTCAGGGATTATGAGAGCTTTGTAACACAGGAAACAGATATATTTCATGATACGATAGCCGCAAACATAGGCATTGCAAAAATTGGAGCGACAACGGAAGAAATCATTGCTGCGGCAAAAAAAGCATCACTTCACGATTTTATCATAAGTCTGCCAAACGGATATGATACGCAGGTCGGTGAACTTGGAGATACCCTGTCGGGCGGAGAAAAACAGAGGATAGGAATTGCGAGGGCATTTCTTCATGATGCACCACTGCTTTTGATGGATGAACCGACGAGCAATCTCGATTCACTCAATGAGGGAGTTATATTGAAAGCGGTAAAAGAAGAAGGAAAAGATAAAAATAAGACGGTAGTGCTTGTATCGCATAGAAAATCCACAATGGGAGTTGTCGACAAGGTAGTAGAGTTTTAAAAAGACATAAATTTTTTAAATAATACTGCGGCAGACACACAGGAAACTATTGGCAACATATTCAAAATAATTTTACAAAAATCTTTTCATAATATGGTAACATATTTTACCTCCGTATTTTATATTTAGCATGTTTGTTTAAAAATGCATAGAAAAATATTTGATGCAAGGGGAGGAAAGAGATGAAATGCAGCGTCTGTTGTTTAGTAGACAGTTTTTAAATTATAGTAAGATGCTCGTATGTAGCGGAATATCAATAAGAATTTCTTTTAGAAATTCTTAGGGGGTAAAGCGTTGGCTTTGTACTTTTTTATATTGACATGATAAATGGGATGAAATATCATAATAATAAATATTATATTAGGGGGTGCTGATAATGGGAAAAGCAGGATATATTTCAGACGCACAGGTGGTTAAGAGAGCAGCGGCAGCAGTAAAAATTGAATTGGAAAAAAAGAAAGCAATGGATATTCCTATTGCCGTTTATGATAGAAAAACACAGACAATATATGAGGAAAAAAGCGATGGGAGCAGAAAGGTTGTAGGGGAAAGACTTAGGAGGGGAAGATATAGTGAGCGTATTGCAAAAAAAGCCTGAAGTCGTTGTATTTGCAGGACCAAATGGTTCGGGAAAAAGTACCTTTACGGAATTGTTAAGACCAAATGTAGATTATATAAATGCAGATGAGATACAAAAGAATTTAAAGTGTGATAATTTAACAGCTGCAAAGATAGCAGAAAAGCAAAGAGAAGAACATTTAAATAAAATGCAGGAATTTTGTTTTGAAACAGTATTGTCAACAGAGAGAAATCTTAAATTATTACAGAGAGCAAAAGAAAAGGGATATTTTGTTCGGTGTTATTATGTGTTGACAGCAGATCCTATGATTAATATTCAACGAGTAAGATCGCGTGTGTTATCTGGCGGACATGATGTTCCAGAAGATAAAATTATTGCCAGATACGACAAATGTCTGGCATTGGTCAGTGATATTGTTGCAACATCGGATATTTGTCACATTTATGATAACTCAGATAGTACACCTTTTCGTATATTTAAAAAACGAAAGGACAAAATGTTTTATGATGAGTGTGAAGATTGGCTCAGAGAAGATATTGTTGCCTTAACAGGAATTGAAATATGTGAAAAAAGAAACTTGAATATGTAGATAAAGTCATTATTTTTGAGAAAGAGTATAGTGTTCCAATCTATACAGAATAAAGAAAATTGACAGCATGAAGAAATATCATATAGTTAATTAGAGTTTATGTAATATAGAAATATTTGGTGATTATTAAAAAGGTGTATAAGGGGTTATGAGAAGAAAAACAAATGAAGAATTTATAGAGGAAATGAAAATAAAAAATCCTAGTGTTATTCCATTAGAAGTGTATAAAGGAAGAGGAAAACATATTAAATGCAAATGTGCAAAGTGTGGGAATATATGGAGAGCTACACCAAGAAATTTACTTAATGGAACAAAATGTAATAAATGTGCAAATTTAAAGAGAGGAAGGAGAACTGTAAGAACAGCAGAATCATTTGAAAAAGAAGCTAAAATAAAAGCACCTAATATAATTTTATTTGGAAAATATAAAAAAATGAAAGAGGGTATATATGTTCAATGCAAAATATGTGGGTATGAATGGACGGCTAGACCAGATCATATATTAGATGGAACAGGTTGTCCTAAATGTACTAGATCACTTAAAAAAGAAAATGATTCTTTTTGGAGTGAGGTGTCAAAGGTAAATAAAGAAATAATACCAATGTCAAATTATGTGAATAGTAAAACAAAAATTTTATGTAGATGCAGAAATTGTGGGAATGAATGGTTTGCATTCCCAAGTAAACTTTTAAATGGGAATGGTTGTCCTAAATGTAATGATAGAAATAAGACATCTTTTTCTGAACAAGCTATATATTTTTATATAAAAAGTAAATATAATGATGCGATTAATAGGTATAAGTTAAATGATTCAAGACTTGAATTAGATATATATATTCCATCAATAGCGATTGCAATAGAATATGATGGAGTATATTGGCATAAATCTGATAAGGTTAAAAAACTTGAAAAATTGAAACATAATATATGCATTGAAAGGGGTATAACATTATATAGAATTAGGGAGGGAGAAGATAATTTTTCTGAAGATGCAGATATAGTGATATATCGAGAAAAACCATATAATTACAAAACATTAGATGACGTTATTAAGCAGGTATTCAAGCAGATAAATGTTAAATGTGATATAAATTCTGAAAAAGATGCAAATGAAATAAAAGAGCAGTTTTATGTTAGATTAAAGGAAAATTCCTTATTGCACAAATATCCTTTAGTAGCAGAAGAATGGAATTATACTAAAAATGGCAATTTAACCCCAGATATGTTTTTATATGCTTCTAATGATAAAGTATGGTGGAAATGTAGAAACTGTAAAAGAGAGTGGGAAGCTGCTATTGCTGATAGAACGATAGGAAAAAAGGGATGTAAGGTTTGTAGCGACAAAAAAAGAGCGTATAATAATAGGCTTACAAATGAAGAATTTTTGGATAGGTTATCGAAAATAAATCCTTATATGCAGCCATTGGAAGAATATAAAACTACACATCAAGGAATAAAAACCAAATGTTTAAAATGTGGACATATATGGTATCCTATGCCAAGTAATTCATTAAGAGGAAGACAATGTCCAAAGTGCAGTAAGAAAAAATTGAAATAGATTAATAGAATGCATGGTTATGGAGAAAATTTAAGAATAGATAGAGAAAAGTTGAGAGGTATAATTATATGGAGTTGATTTTTTTGTATATTAATCATTCAAAAACAGGTTTTATAGAAAAGCAGGGTATTAATTTGAATTCGCATTATTGTTTTGAAGTTACATATGAAAATGGTGTATATACATTAAATCAGAAAAAGAAATCGGAAGTAAAAGACTGCAATTTTTTTGATGAGACAGGTTGTATTAGTAATGTAACGGCTATTGTTGGGGAGAATGGTTCAGGGAAGACAACTTTATTAAATCAATTTATGATTTCTTATGGTGGGGTAAAAGAGAATGTAATAGGTAGAGAAATATATAATTTTAATAGATATGAAGATGCAAAAAGAATAGCTATTTATGTTGAAAATGGAGATATTATAATATTTCATAATATTGAAAATCTTAATATGAGTCAAAATTTGAAAGATAAAGAACATTATTTATATAAAGGATCAAAAGAGTTATCATCAATTATAAAAGAAAACAAGGAATTTGAAAATATAAGTCGTTTTTTTATTACAAATAACTATTTAGGAGAAATGACAAATTCAATATCTATACACGATTCTGTTAGTGACATTTATATGAATTTGTCTAGTTTGCATACTCTAAAAGGAGACTTTTTTGGAAAAGAATATTTAAGGTATAAGGACTTTAATGGACAGTTGTTGGCTTTTTCAGATATGTTAATGAGTAAAAGACCTGATGAATTTGTTCAGCAATTTATAGATTGTATTTATTTGAAAAATTTAATTTTAAGATCTGAACATACACCGTTTGATAAATGTTTGGAGAGAGATTTAAAAATATCATTTTTTTCATTTTATAGGTGTATTGAAGATAATTTTTATGATGATTCAAATGAGATTTTAAAGCAACATAATAATATAAAAAGCTTAATTAACATATCTAATATATCAAGTGATTTTGATAAAAATTTGTCGGTTTTATATTATAATTTATTAGAATTTATGGCTCAAATAAAAGATGTAAGGTTAATAGGCAGTGGCAAGTTGATTACTTCGTTGGATGAATTACGCAATATTGTTAAAGAAAATATAGAAGCAATAGAAAAAAATGATTTGAAAACTTATTTTGAAAAAGCTTATTCTGAAATAGAAAATTATGTTAAAATTTTGTCAAGAGAATATGAGGTTAAGAAAAAATTTGATTATTCGCAACCTCGTTTGGAAAGGACAGAGTTTGTTATTAGATATGGGGAGAAACAATATAGAGAATTTTTAAATGCAATTTGCCAATCAATTTTTTCTAATGGTGAATCATTTATAATAAAATGTATAAATATTGAAGGTATCGGTTTGTCATCGGGAGAAAGAGCACTTCTAAATTTATTTTCATGGATTGTTTTTTTCCCACAGTATAGAAAAATACGATATGGGGAATTAGGTGGACTACGTGATAATATTTTATTATTGATTGATGAGTTAGATTTATATTGTCATCCAGCGTGGCAACAAAAATTGATTTATTATTTACTGGAGGAATTAAGAATACAATTTGCAGGAAAAAATGTACAATTAATTTTTACTACTCATAGTCCTATTGTTTTGTCAGATATTCCAAAAAGTAATACTGTTTATCTTAGAAGAAGCGGGGATGGAAAAATGTTGATTGACAAGCCACATAATCATTATGAAACTTTTGGTAGCAATATCTATAAATTATTCAATGATGCTTTTTTCCTGGAAAAAAGTGGACAGATTGGAGAATTTGCTAAAAGAAAGATAGAAAATATAATTAAAAATTTGTGGGATGATAAAGAAAATAAGATTCGAGCAATAAAGAAAAATAAATTTTATGAATTGCAACATCAAATAGAAATGATAGGAGATAATCTTTTGAGAGAAAAACTTTTAGATATGCTTTTTGAGTCTAGATATTCGGAATTAGATTATAGTCAAAGAAAGATAAAACTATATCAGAAAAAGATAGAGGAATTAGGTGGTAATAAATAATGGTTAATTTAAGCATTAAAGAAGAAACAAAAATTGAATTGGCTGATAAAATAATTGAAAAGTTTTCAAAATCCAATTCTAAGGAAAAGCATGATGAAAAAGTTTATAAATATAAGAAAATAAATACATGGTGTATAAAACATATACAAATTGAAAATAAAAAGTTGACATTAAAGGATATTATGTGTGCTGATTATTTAAAATTATGTAAAATAAAACAACAGTTTGAAAATAAAATAGAAGAATGGAAAAAACTTAATGCAGATGATTTTATGAAAGAAACATTATATGGTAGTTCTTTTCCGCGAACTGAGTTTTTTAGTAGTATAAATATAAATGTATGTCCTTATTGTAATAGGAACTTTATAAATTCATATAAGAATGTATCGACATATGAATTGGATCATTTTTTCCCAAAAAGTGAATATCCGCTTTTGGCAGTTTCATTTGAAAATTTAATACCTGTTTGTCCAGCATGTAATCGTCGTAAGAAAAAAGAGTTAATAGATTATTCACCGTATAATAAAAAATATGATATAGATTCTCTGTTACAATTTAGTTATGTTTTAAAGAATATTAATTATCTTTCAGATAAATCGAGTATTGCTATTTCAATCAATGCTAAGAATATTATAATACAAAAAAATATTGATGTGTTAGAACTTGAAAAATTATATCAAACACATATAGATATTGTACAAGAATGCATAAAAAAGGGGATGGTGTACTCAGAGGAATATATTAGTAGTTTAATAAATACATATCCAAATGTATTTGAATCAAAGGAAGATATATATCAGATTATTTTTAATAATTATTTTAAAATCGAAGATTATTGTAAAAGACCTTTGGCAAAAATGACTAAAGATATTGTCAAAGAAGTTTTTGAAGCATTATATGCTGTGGATATAGATGAAATATTTTTGATAGAATAAAAATATATATTTATGCTATATAACAGAAATTTATTTTTGGAGATAGCAATTGATTTTTTATAAGAACTATATATACTAATAAGCATAAAAATGTTTAGGAGAGATGCCTGCGAAAGCGAAGTAAAGGTGGATGGGACAGCCTACTTCCTGATTGGGGGCAAATAATAGCCATAGAAGATTGTTTGGTGTATTCCGTTCCGCTGTCCATTATATGAAATTTAGCGTCTGTTTTACAGCAGACGCTTTTTCTGTATAAAAATATATGCTGCAAATAGTTTTGAAAGCACAATATAACAGTTGACAAAAATTACCCCACATATTAAAATACATTTATCTATAAATGAAAAAGGCTGTGAAAAGAAAAGTATGTTGCAGAAAGTATTACAGAGAACCCGTAGCGTTGCTTGGTACATTATGTGTTATGTATGAGGGAGCGACCCGTTGCTGAGAAAGGGCATATGGAATGTGGCAGAAGATGGTCTTGGAGCCGTACACTCTGAACATAATCTTATGTTTATGCCGTAGGTGTAAATAAAAATGATAGCATAGCAGCATAAAAAGTAGGAGGTACCGGGTGCGCCCGTTAAAGCGTGGCACTGTGATGGCAGTGATTGAGGTTCGCATTGTGAAGTGCGGATAAATTAAAGTGGTAACGCGGTATAATCGTCTTTAAGAATATTTCTATTCTTAAAGATTTTTTTATTTTATTGGAGGTTCAAAATGGCAGAGAAAAAGAGATTTTATTTGACAACAGCGATTGCCTACACATCAGGCAAACCGCATATCGGAAATACTTACGAGGCTGTTCTCGCAGACAGTATCGTGCGTTTTAAAAGACAGCAGGGCTATGATGTCCGTTTCCAGACAGGAACAGATGAGCATGGACAGAAGATTGAGATTAAAGCTGATGAAGCAGGTATAACACCAAAGAAATTTGTTGATGATGTATCGGGACAGATTAAGTCAATCTGGGATTTAATGAATACATCATATGATAAATTTATCAGAACAACTGATGAATATCATGAGAAACAGGTTCAGAAGATTTTCAAAAAATTATATGAACAGGGAGATATTTATAAGGGATATTATGAGGGAATGTACTGTACACCTTGTGAGTCATTTTTTACTGCATCACAGCTTGTAGACGGAAAGTGTCCTGACTGTGGCAGGGAATGTCAGCCTGCAAAAGAGGAGGCTTATTTCCTTAAACTCAGCAACTATGCAGACAGACTTATTGAGCATATCAATACACATCCTGAATTTATTCAGCCTGAGTCACGCAAAAACGAGATGATGAATAACTTCCTTCTTCCGGGACTTCAGGATTTGTGTGTATCTCGTACCTCTTTCAAATGGGGTATTCCGGTAGATTTTGATCCGGGTCATGTCGTATATGTATGGGTGGATGCACTCAGCAACTATATCACGGGACTTGGATATGATGTTGACGGAAACAACGATACAAGCGAAACAGGAACAGACCTTTTTGAAAAATTCTGGCCTGCTGACCTTCATCTTATAGGTAAGGACATTCTTAGATTCCACACAATTTACTGGCCTATCATGCTTATGGCACTCGGACTTCCACTTCCAAAGCAGGTATTCGGTCATCCGTGGCTGCTTCAGGGCGAGGGCAAGATGAGTAAATCAAAAGGAAATGTAATCTATGCCGATGACCTTGTAGATATGTTCGGAGTTGATGCAGTTCGTTACTTTGTACTCCACGAAATGCCATTTGAAAATGATGGTGTGATTACATGGGAGCTTATGGTTGAGCGTATGAACTCAGACCTTGCAAACACACTTGGAAATCTTGTCAACAGAACGATTTCAATGACAAACAAATATCTTGGCGGAGTTGCAGAAGATAAAGGTGTTACGGAAAGTGTTGACGATGAACTTAAGTCATTTGTACTCTCCGTACCAAAGAAAGTTGAAGAAAAAATGGATAAACTTCGTGTTGCAGATTCAATTACGGAAGTGTTTACGATATTTAAGAGATGTAACAAGTATATCGATGAAACAGAGCCTTGGGTACTCGGAAAAGATGAGGCAAAGAAGGACAGACTTTCAACCGTTCTTTACAACCTTATCGAGAGCATCACAATCGGTGCAAGCCTTTTGAAATCATTTATGCCTGACACTACAGACAAGATTTTAAAACAGCTCAATACAACAGAGCGTGCACTTGAAGATATGGATAAATTCGGTCTTTATGAATCAGGAACAAAGGTGACAGATGCACCTGAAATTCTCTTTATGAGACTGGATGTGAAAGAGGTACTTGCAAAAGCTGAGGAAATTCAGGCGGCACAGAAAGCGGCAGCCGGAGCAGCAGAGGAAACAGGCTCAGACGAGGAAGTAATAGATATAGAAGCAAAACCTGAAATTACATTTGATGACTTTGAGAAAATGCAGTTCCAGGTAGGTGAGATAATTGCGTGTGAGGAAGTAAAGAAATCAAAGAAACTTCTCTGCTCACAGGTAAAAATCGGAAGTGAAGTAAAACAGATAGTATCAGGAATAAAGAAACATTACTCAGCAGAAGAAATGGTAGGCAAAAAAGTAATGGTACTTGTAAACCTTAAACCTGCAAAACTCGCCGGTGTATTATCAGAGGGAATGTTACTCTGTGCAGAAGATGCAGACGGAAATCTCTCACTTATGACACCTGAAAAGAAGATGCCGGCAGGAGCAGAAATCTGCTAGTGGATTTACAAAGAACTTGAAAAGTATATATTAATATGGTAAAAAATAAAAGGGCAAAATATCAATTTTGCCCTTTTTAAGAAAGATTGAGAAATGAGGAATAAAAATGCAAAATCAATTTTCGCGTTCGGAATTATTAATAGGTAAAGAAGGTATTGAAAAACTCCACAAATCAAGAGTGGCAATCTTTGGTATAGGCGGAGTCGGCGGTTATACTGTTGATGCACTTGTCCGCAGCGGAGTGGAGCAGATAGATCTGATAGATGATGATAAAGTCTGCCTTACAAATCTTAACCGCCAGCTTATCGCAACGAGAAAAACGGTCGGAAAAGACAAAGTAGATATTATGCGTGAGCGTATTTTGGAGATAAATCCAAAGGTAACGGTAAATGTCTATAAGACCTTTTTCCTGCCTGAAAATGCAGATACATTTCCATTTGAAGAGTATGATTATGTTGTAGATGCAGTAGATACCGTGACAGCAAAAATATCACTTGTCATGAAATGTCAGGAGATGAATATACCGATAATAAGCTGCATGGGAGCCGGAAATAAGATGGATGCAAGTGCATTTAAAGTGGCAGATATTTACAAAACAAAAGTGTGTCCGCTTGCAAAAGTAATGCGCCGTGAGCTTAAAAAACGAGGTGTTAAAAAGCTTAAAGTTGTTTATTCGGAAGAAAAACCTATGACACCTATCGAGGATGAAAATGATAATTGCAAAAATCACTGCATATGCCCTCCAGGGGTACAGCGTACCTGTTTGCAGAGAAGGTCAGTGCCGGGAAGTATGGCATTCGTGCCGGCGGTTGCAGGGCTTATTATTGCTGGTGAGGTTGTAAAGGATATTATTGCGGAGTAAATTAATCGGAAATAAATATTGATATTAAGCGGCATAAATAAAGAAATCGTCACTTGTATGTATCGATTCTAAAGGATTAGTCTTTTGGAGATTGATTGAGTTATGTAAGTGGCGATTTTTTTGACTTATCAGGTAAGGGACTTGTACCCCTGCTGATATGCTGCGATAGCATCTGGCAGTGTTATGAGCAGGCAGTGAATGTGTATTGCAAATATCCGCTTGACTGTAGTTATCTGTATTTTTATATGCACTTTCGCAATTCTTTTAATTTAGATAAAACAGAACAAATTTAATAAATAGTAAAAATAAGCAAAAAAGTTGTATAATAATTAAAAATTATATGGCATTTTTGCTTTTTTGTATTTTAAAAATGAAATAATGCTGATATAATCAACATAAAATATAAAATAATTTAGAATTATTTATGCAAAGTGTCTAATAGGATAAGGGATAGTTTCTGGAGGCTTAGTATTTAACACTATCAGGCAAAGAGCGGAGTGTACCACGAATATCCGCTTGGCAAATCTAAAGGAGAGTATGAAAATGAGACTTAAAAAAATCACAACTGTACTTATGGCAGCGGCAATGTGCATATCCGGTCTGACGGCTGTACCTGCTGATGCCAATGCGGCGGCAAGTTCATCAGCTACTTCAAGCACAACGAGAATTTCCGTGCATGACCCATCAATTTTTTATGATTCATCGACAGGTTCTTACAACATTTATGGTTCACACATGGCACAGGCATCATCAAAGGATTTGAGAAACTGGTCTGCTATGGGAACTCAGGGATATACAAACAAATCTTTGTATGCGAGTGAAAATGTCGAGGGTATTTATTATATCAAAAATAAGTTTAGTGGATTGTACCTTGATATTGAAAATGGCTCAGCACAAGATGGAGCAAATATCCGTCAGTGGTCTTACAACGGTTCTGATGCACAGAAGTTTAAATTTGTCTCTACCGGTGATGGTTATTATTATATTCTTACGGGTGCGACAAGCTATAAAAAGTGTGTCGATGTTGACGGTGGTTCATCAAAAGACGGCACTAACATTATGCAGTGGAGTTATTGGGGCGGAGAAATGCAAAAATACCGCATTGTTCAGAATGCAGACGGAACATATGCGATTTTGACAAAGGCAAGTGATTGTAAATCAGGTCTTGATGTATATGACTGGAGCAAATCAGCAGGTGGAAATATAAATGAATGGAACTATTGGGGCGGTGACTGTCAGAAATGGGAACTTGTAACGGCTGTTAAAAACAGTGGAAGCACAAAAGCTTCAAAAAATGAAGCACTTGAACAGTCGCTTGCATCATCATTCCAGTGGGCAGGTTACAATGACTCCGATTGCAAGGGCGGATACGGTGTCTGGGCACCTGATGTCATCTATAATAAAAATTATGTATGGAAAGACGGAAGTAAGGGTGCGTACATGATTTATTATTGTACATCATCAACGGCTGTGCGTTCATGTATAGGATATGGGGTATCGAAGTCTGCGACAGGTCCGTTCTCTTATGTAGATACAGTTGTTTATTCTGGATTTACAAAGGAAGATGTAAATGTAACAACAAAATCTAATCTTGGAACAAAGACAGTTAATACAAACTATAACAATACCAATATTCCAAAATTGATAAATAACGGAAAAGTTGAGAAAGTTGGAAACTGGTTCTCATCAAATGGAGCATATAATAGCAGTTTTTATCCAAATGCGATAGATCCATGTATTTTATTTGATGCAAATGGAAAACTCTGGATGACATATGGTTCATGGTCAGGAGGAATTTATATTCTTGAGCTTGACGCGGCTACCGGTCAGCCGAAATATCCAAAAACTACAAGTGGTGATACTGATGGATACTTTGGAAAGAGGATTGCCGGAGGCTATAAAAAGTCAGGCGAAGCACCATATATTCAATATGATGCAGAAAGCGGATATTATTATCTTTATGTTACATATGGCTGGCTTGGTGCAGATGGAGGATATCATATAAGAATGTATCGTTCAAAGACGATTAACGGAAATTATGTTGATGCCGCAGGAAATTCAGCAGTGTTTTCAGCAGGAACAAATCAGGCAGACCGTGGAATAAAAGTTATGGGAAATTATAACTTTACCCCGATAATGCAGGGTTACAAATCAGCCGGTCACAACTCAGCATTTATTGACACGGACAATCAGAGATATCTTGTTTATCACACCAGATTTGACAGCGGAAATGAGTCACATGAAGTGAGAGTACACCAGCAGTTTTTAAATCAGGATAACTGGCCGGTTACGGCAGTTTATGAGTATCTCGGAAGTACGATTTCAAAAACAGGTTATTCAGCATCAGATATGCTTGGAGAATATGAATTTGTAAATCATGGAAAAGATGCTTCAACAAAAAATGTCGGAATGCTTACAACACAGAAAATAAAATTAAATTCCAACGGAAAAATCACCGGGGATGTGACGGGAAGCTGGAGCTATATTAAAGGAACATATTACTGTCAGATGGTTATAGACGGTGTGATGTATAAAGGTGTATTTTTCAAGCAGAAAGATGAAACACCGAGCCACAATGAAGTTATGACATTCTCATTGATAGGAAAAAATAATCAGACGATATGGGGAACAAAAAATTCAGTTAAAGTAAGCAAGACGGAGGGAATATTTTATATAAGAAACAAGTTTTCAGGCAAATATTTAGATGTGGCAGACGGAAGTTCGGCAGACCATGCGAATATCCAGCAGTGGGCATATAATGGATTTGCATCACAGAAATATAAGATAGTATCAAATGGTGACGGATATTACTATATACTTACAGGAGCATCAAATTATACAAAGGCACTTGATGTGGCAATGGGAAGTGCTGCGGACGGAACCAACATTGTACAGTACAGTCTGAACAAAGGGACAAATCAGTTGTTTAAATTAAGCAAACAGTCAGATGGAACATATGCGGTATTGTCAAAGGCATCAAGTTGTAAATCAGGTCTTGATGTATATGATTGGAGCAGGAATTCAGGCGGAAATATAAATCAGTGGAATTTCTGGGGCGGTGACTGCCAGAAGTGGATATTGGTTGCAGTAAAGTAAAAAATTAAAATATCTAATAAGAATAAAAACACTCGGATTATTTCATTTAAATAATCCGAGTGTTTTTTAAATCCTCCTACAGCTTTCCCTTACCACAAGTTCACATGGTATTTTAGCCTTAAGCGGTGTTTTTATGCTAAGATTTGAAGAAACATATACAAGATTTGCCCCGTGCTGTCCCATATCGTATGCAGGTGCATGGATTGTGGTGAGCGGCGGCGTAATATAAGCACTTGTTTCCTCATCGTTAAATCCTATAATGGATATATCATCAGGGATTTTAAGCCCGTTTTCACGGATTGCTTTCATGGCACCGAGTGCAATAACATCATTTGCTGCAAATACGGCGGTCGGAATATTGTTTTCACGGAAAAGTTCATTCATCATGTCAAATCCTGATTCAAAAGAAAAACTTCCCTCTTTAAAATAAGTTTCACAATCCATTTTTCTGTGATTCATATATTTTTTGTAGGCTGTGGTGCGGGCGTCGGTTATAAGTTCATGTTTGCCTACATATTCTTTTCCGCCTAAAAATGCAATCTTACTATGCCCAAGTTCCGTCAGAAAGTCAAGTGCACTGTAAACGGCGTGTTCAAAATCCATTGATAATGAAGTGATATTAAATTCGTCTACTGCCATATCGAGAAAAACAATATTGCTGCATATGTTTATAAAATTTTTGATTTCAAGGCGGCTGAATTTGCCGATACATATAAGACCGTCAACGGTATTTAATTTAGAAAAATATTCTGAATCACCCGGAAATACACGGAGTATATTTATATTGTTTTTCACGCAGAAATCTTCAACTCCCTGTCTTGCTTTAAGATAATAGTTGTCTTTTAATTCTTCCTCGGCAGAAAACCACAAAACAATTCCCATAGTAAAAAAATTTCCGGTTAGGGGTGTGTTTGCTCTTGGGATTTTTTTGTAATCTAAATTTTTGGCTGTTTCCAATACTCGTTTTCGTGTCCCGGCGGAAACATGAAGTGTTGTATCGTTGTTTAATATTCTTGAAACGGCACCGGGAGAAACTCCGGCAGCTTTGGCTATATCACGGATTGTAGGCATATTTATAAAAATCGTCCTTTCTGTTAGTCTGATTTATGAATATCTGATATACAAGTTGAAAAAGCATATCAAAGTGTTAAATGTGTTTATGTTTACTAAACATATGGTAACACAATATGCTGAAAATGTCGAGTTTATTTTGGAGCAAACGATAAATTTTGTAATAGCTGCCCGTTTTCTAGTGTGGAAATATATCTGGAAATGCAAAAGGTAAACTAGGATAATGGCTCAGATATTGTTGATAAGTCATGTCTTACAATAAAGTTTGTAACAGTTCAGCCCTTCATTTATTACATTCGTAAACCTGCCAGCAAGCTGTCAG
>OGZV01000263.1_pt1 | contig 57339 bp, 70 predicted proteins | sample 1576861 | NCBI WGS metagenome assembly OGZV01 (sample SAMEA3541501, study PRJEB24748) | human gut metagenome | biome: human gut; feature: human-associated habitat; material: faeces | place: China | collected 2012
GTGCTATCAGAAAGGATGATAGTATGGCAGATGGATATTTGAATTTTGATACCAAAATCAATGAGAGTGGGTTCAATGAAGGCATAAATAAGCTTGGAAGTCTTGGAAAAAGTGGCCTATCTGTAGTCAGCAAGGCAATGACCGGAGCTGTTGCAGCTGTAGGAGCTGGAGCAGCGGCGATTGTAAAATCTTCCCTTGGCGTAGTCGCCAATATGGAACAGCAGGTCGGCGGTGTAGAGACATTATTTAAAGATAGTGCCAAGACAGTAATCAGGAATGCGAACAATGCGTTCAAAACAGCACAGCTTTCTGCTAATGATTACATGTCAACGGTTACAAGTTTTTCAGCATCATTACTACAGGGCTTAGGCGGAGATACTGCAAAGGCTGCAGAGATAGCAGATATGGCGATCATTGATATGGCAGACAATGCCAATAAGATGGGTACGAATATGCAGGATATCCAGAATGCCTATCAGGGCTTTGCAAAGCAGAATTACACAATGTTGGATAACCTTAAATTAGGTTACGGCGGTACACAGTCGGAAATGATCCGATTGATCAATGATTCCGGTATCTTAAATGAAAAAATAGAAGATCTGGATAATGTAACGTTTGACCAGATGATTCAGGCAATTCACAAAGTCCAGCAAAATCTCGGAATCACAGGAACTTCCGCAAAAGAAGCCTCTACAACGATTGAAGGTTCTGTTAATTCTGCTAAAGCCGCCTGGGAAAATTTTGAAGCCGGTGTAATCAGTGCGGACGACCTGGTTGACACATTCTGGACAGCGGCAAAGAATATCTTAAATAATCTTGGTCAAATGATCCCGCGTCTGGGAAAGACCGGAATGGATGTGGTGGAATCCTTATCCGGAAAAATCGGTGAAGCGGTTCCGCAATTAAAGGGACTTACAGATAGTGTCGGAAAATTAGCAGATAGGTTAAAGAACATGAGTACGGATGAGCTCATGAATCTTGGCAAGACTGCAGCAGTTCTTGCGGGAGCTGGACCAGTGATCTCGTTATTTGGATCACAGATTGGTAATGTACAGTCAGCTGTATCCGGATTCAGCGGACTTACAACTGGTGTTTTATCTGAACTTGGAAAGCTTCCGAAGGGATTCAAAAGTGCAACAAAATCGGCTGCAAATTTCCAGAAAGATTTTACGGGTAGCCTGAAAGGGATCGGCAGCGCAGTTACGGGACCGTTTCAGGTATTGACTCCGAAATTGTCAGCTACTGTCGGAAAAATCGGCAAGGTCGTTTCCAGTGTTCCGGGAAAAATTGGTGGGGCGGTCGGCAAAATCGGTTCTGCAATCGCATCAAAAATCCCCAGGATTACAAGCGCGTTTTCATTACTTGGAGATACTGCCGGTTATCTGGGAGCATGGGGCGGACAGATTGGTTCTGCTTTGCATGGAGTTCTTGGAACAGTAGCCGGCTTTATTCCGTCATTTGTAGGGTTGATGAATTTCGGTGCAGTTGCAGCCGTTGTGGTAGCCGGTCTTGGACTGGTTTACAGTCAGTTCGGTACACAGATTGACCAGATCCTGCTTCTGGCGCAGACCAAAGGACCGGAGATTATATCTAACTTTGGAGCAGGAATCACAGCAGCACTTCCGGGACTGATTTCATCTGGTGCAACCCTGATCCTGGGATTGATGAATGCGATTACAGCAAATCTACCATCGCTCATTTCCGTAGGCGCAAGCATCATAGCAACTCTGGTAAGCAGCCTGGGCGCACAACTTCCGCAGTTAATTCCGGCAGCGGTACAGATGATCCTGACTCTGGTTGAGTCGCTGATCAGTAATCTTCCGCAGTTAATAACTTCCGGATTACAGTTAATGGAAGGCTTGGCACAGGGAATTGCAAACGCGATTCCGCAGGTGGCAGCGAAAGCACCGGTTATCATCGGCAAGCTGGCATCTACGATTATTACGAACCTGCCGAAGATTATACAGACTGGTGTGAAGATCATCACACAGCTCGCAGTCGGACTGGTTCAGGGCATTCCGGCATTACTTGGTAAGATCCCATCCATGATCAGCCAGATCAAGAATGCATTTACCAGTGTAAACTGGGGCAGTGTCGGTATGAATATTATCCGGGGAATTGCAAGTGGATTAACAAGTGCGGCAAAAAGCCTGGCAGAAGCAGCTGCAAACGCGGCGGATAATGCACTCAATTGGGTGAAATCAAAACTTGGTATTCATTCGCCATCGAGAGTATTCCGGGACCAGGTTGGTAAGATGATGGCTCTTGGTATGGGAATCGGATTTGAGAAGAATATTCCGGTCGGATCCATGAATGCCGGAGTACAAAAAGCAGTTCAGAGCCTGCAGAGAAGTGTGCAGCTTACAACATCCGTTAATCCGGATAAAACGGTAGGCGGAATAAAGAATAATCCGATCTTTAAGGATCAGGGATTTGATTACGACAGATTTGAACGTATTCAGAGGAAAATTGCAAAAGAAAATGGCAATAAACCGGTATTCCTGGATACGAAACGGATAGACAGACCATTACCGAAAGGAGCAGTGCCACAGGTATGATTGTATATTATGAAAATATGAACGGCGAAAAGCTGAATCTTTTAAAAGCTCCTTTTCGTACAACGAAGACTGACTGGTTCGATGCGGACTGGTCAGAGTCTTCGGACGGATATGAAAAAACAGTGACGATTGATGTGTTTGGAAAGCGGGAAGAATTTCAGGCGAATATGGAGCAACTATACAGGATCATTGCAGTTGATGCAGAAAATGATACCTACGGGAAGCTGTACGTGAATGGTGCATATTTAAGATGCAAGGTGTTGAAATCAGCGAAAGAAGGATGGAAGGGATATGTGTATTCGGAAGTGGAGATCACCTTCCAGACTCCGGAGCTTGTATGGGTAGTAGAAGCGACAAGGCAGTTTTTTCCGCAATTGGAAGAAACGGCAGCATCCGGAATCGACTTTCAGTATGACTATCCGTTTGATTTTGCCGGAGAAAAAAGAGGAATCGCAGCATGGGATGTTGATCACATCATTCCAAGCGAGTACCGGATGATCATTTACGGACCATGTGTAAATCCGAAGATTCTGATCAACGATTATCCTTATGAGTTTTTCGTAACGCTTGAAAGCAGGGAATATCTGATCATAGACAGCCAGAGAAGAACGATCCGAAGGTATTTGACGAATGGAACGGTACAAAATTTATTTAATCAGAGAGCACAGAAACAAACTGTTTTCGAGAGAATACCATCCGGGCTTTTAAATATTAACTGGTCCGGGGATTATGGATTTGACCTGACTTTATTTTTGAACAGGAGGGAGCCGCCGTGGTAAAGGACATAATTCTTGCAGATAGTGATGGAAGAGAACTGGGAGCGATTTTGGACTCAAATATCACAGTGGATACGAATGGCGAGTACGAATTTTCTGTACAGATTGCAAGGTCGAACTGGTATCCGGAGCTGACCTTTTCAAGCTATGTCTATATTACGGATACGGAATATGGGGGCATTATCGGAGAGGTGCTGACAGATACAACGCTGGATTATGTGGAGCTGAAGGGAATCACATGGCGGGGAAGACTGCAGTATAAGGTGATCGAGCCGCCTGCCGGATCAGATTATAAAACAGTATCCGGAGAACTGAATCAGGTAATGAAAACACTGATCGAGCCGGAGTTTGATGGATTATTCAGAGTTTCATCAGAAGATACGGGTATATCTGTAAAGAATTTTCAATTTGACCGGTACTGCACATTGCTGGAAGGTCTTACCAAAATGCTGAAAAGTGTTGGATACCGCCTGCAGATCCGGTTGCTCAAAGAACAGGATGAACCATGTTATATTCTGGTTGAAGCAGTTCCGATTACTGATTATTCTGCGCAGATTGAATTGTCACAGGACAGTCGACTGAATTTCACGATGGATGATAAACAAAATGGCGTAAATCATCTGGTCGTAACCGGAAAAGGGGAAATGCAGGAGAGGAACATATTCCATCTGTATGTGCAGAAAGATGGAAGCATTGGAAAGACGCAGTATTACAAAGGACTGAATGAGATCTCAGCAGTATACGAAAATACGAGCACAGAAACAGCAGAGCTGGAGAAAACGTCCGCGGAACAATTGCAGAAGCTGATGAATAAAAAGACATTTCAGATGGATGTTGCAAAGCTTGGAATCGAGGTTGGGATCGGAGATATTGTCGGTGGCAGGGATTACCTGACTGGGATGTATATGTCAAAACCTATCGAAAATATCATTTATGAGATTACGAATGATGTGGAATCAATTACTTATAAACTGGAAGGAGAAGATGAAGAATGAAAATTGTATCTGGAAGAACCGGATCACCACATGTGACTTCGCAGCAGTTCCGGCAGATGCTGGAGGGGATTATCGGGCAGGGGAGTTATATTATAACAAGTGGAGAGAATCTGAAACCGGAACTTAGCAGTAATAATCTGCTGAAAATCCGAAGTGGGATGATGGCGCATCACGGCTGTATATCTTGCGTGGACATTGGTACTTATGATGAGGTTACACTGACAAATGGTAGTCAGGGAATGAAAAGGATTGATCTTATTGTAAATCGGTATACCAGAAATGCAGAGACAGAGGTTGAAAACTGTAGTTGGAAGGTAATCCAGGGAAAACCGGTTGCAAGTAATCCGGCAGTGCCGGCATACACTTCGGGAAATTTGCAGAATGGAGATCTTGTGGATGAATGCCCGGCTTTTGAAGTGCATTATGATGGAATCAATGTTACAGAAGTGAAGAGTTTGTTGAGTGTGACGGATGGACTTTCTGGATTAAGTAGAAAATTGACAAATACGAATACGAATCTTGCAAAAGCCAACACTGTTTTAGAGAATAGGAAACCAATATTCATTGATTCAACGTCAACAGGAAGTGTTACATTTGACACAACCAATTTTTTAAAATCAGGCATTACGTATGCATTCGTTGTTGTAGTAAACTCGAACTTGAATAGTGGGACTTACGCGCAAGAAATCACTTGCAAGTTGAATGATGTTATAATTGGAAAAAACGGGAATTACTACACACTGACATCCACTTTTTCCGGAAAATGTTCCAAGGGTGATAGAATTCATATCACATCATACAAAAATGGTGGAAACTGGAGTGGTTGGGGTACTAGATGTATTTTTATTCCACTTTCTTAACACTACACACATATATAACAAAACTGAAAATAAAAGGTAGAATTTGCAGAGACTTGCTTATGCCGAACTGATATCTGCATTTCATTCGTTCCAAACATTTCAAGAAAGCAACTGGAATAGTCTCCATCAATCAATATTGGTGGTGATGTTACACGTCCGCCATCACACGACAAAGGTAATCCTGTTGCTATTTTGATTCCTGAATATGATGCTGCATTTTTGGTGATTTTTACTTTACCTTTAACCATGACCATTTTTCCGATCTTATAGCAAGTTATCCAAGAGTCTTTTGTTGAGACATTTGAAGAATTTAATGTGATATTGCATTTCTCTATTGTTGTTAAATTGTCGTTTACAGACTTTAAATTGCTATTTAATTCAGGAAGCGTAGGAATTACCATAAACATTTTATCCACTGACGTAACATTAAGTCCATCCAATGTTACTTTATACAGTGGCATATCTGCTACCAAATCTCCAGACTGAATATCTCCCGTTTTATACGTCGGTACTGCTGCCGTGCTTGCATTTGGTGTTCCCTGAATAACCTTCAGCGTCACCTCTTCTATTTTTGTTTCCTCGTTCTTATTATATCTCGCCACAATAAGATCGATCCGTTTCATTCCCTGTGATCCGTTTGCGATTGTCACCGGATCATAGGTATTTTTCTTAATCACCGCCGTGCATCCCTGGATCACCAATACTCCATCTCTGATTTTGATTTCGTTATTTGATACCAGTTCTGCTGCCAGTTGTGAGCCAGTTTTAAGAACAAATGATCCAGTATCAAAAATTCCTTCATTGACATCCCGGTCCTGCTCTGCCGTAACATGTGGCTTTCCGGTATACCCTGTAATGATTTCCATCAGCTTTCTCCTTTCAATTTGTACTCAATCTTTTCTTCTCCATCCGTTATCTTCCAGATTTTCTTTCCAATTGGTTTCCGCATATATACTCCTGTCAAATAATCTCGACCACCTACGATATCTCCAATATCTATCTCATCTTCCAACGTTCCCAATGTCAAATCGTATTCTATGGAATTCTTCGCTTTCTCCAGCCGTTCCGTTCCACCCTTTAACAGATCCTCATATTCCGAATTTGAACTGTCGTAGATATCTGCAATCTCATCAATGCCTTGGAAGAACTGAGTCTGCCCTATTTTCCCGTTCTGGTCAACGTACAAATGGATTACCAGTCGATCTTTGAGCTCGCCTTTTCCGAGACAAATCATATGATTGATACCGCGCTGATTGTTATCCATCGTAAAGTATAGACCGTTGTCATTTGAAAACTCGCATTCCACCGAACGATCCCTAATTGGAACTGCGCTGATCACAACATATCCTGGCTCTTCTTTTTCCCTTTGAAAAAACTTGATATCCAGTCTGTATCCTACCGACTGCAGCATCTTTCGCAGTCCCTCATAGAGCGTACAATATCTGTCGAATTGATAGTCTTTTACTTGTACCCCTGTATCTGCATCACTTCCATAAAATAGCCCTGGGAATGCTTCCTTTACTTTTTCTCCCACGATCTCATTAAGTTCACCAGTTGCTGTTGCATAATCCTGTCCAGATTGCGGTTCAATGATCTTTTTCATCATCATTCCACGCCATGTATATCCTTTCGCCATAATGGTATTGGTCTTTGTGCTGGTTTTTATTTCCCGAACTATGCCTCCAAACTCTGTTTTCGGAACATAAAAAAAGCAGCCGTTTTCGACTGTTCCATCCCACCGTGACCTGTTGAACTCAATTTCAAAATCATTTGTGGCATCTTCTCCAATTTCCATATCAAGCGTTGTATATACTATTCCAAGTTCCTTCCCTTTTGTATCGGTATGTATCAGTTCCACTTCGGAGCACCTCTTTCCTTATAGATCACTATGTCAAACCCAAATGTTCCATCCCAGTTAAAGATGAGTTCCCCTGACGGAATCCATTTAAAAACACTGTTTTTCTTTTCTCTTTTTTCAAAAATATTTTGAACGGTACCGTTACTCAAATATTTTGTCACTGTCTTTTCACGGCTCTTGATCACAATGTATTCTCCTGCTTCCAGAGTGTCATTTATCTGATACGGATAACCGTTTACAAGTATTTTCGGGTCTACACATGGACCATAGACTGTCATTTCAAAATTGTTGTCTCTGAAATGATCAATGTACCAGTTTTCTGTTCCTGATTTCGGTCTTGAATAGTCATATGCATAATCATACGGATATTCCAGAAACGTGTAGTCCTCTCTTCTCTCTGCAGAATCTGGATAGAAGCTCTTCTTCTCTTCCATTACCCAAACCGGATATGGTGCATAAATTTTAGCTTCTATTCGCTCCATTCTGGTACGACTGTCTTTCACACCTATTTCGCTTCCAATTACAAAACACTTTATTTTATAACCATTCAGAGAAAGTGTTCCCGGAAGTTTTTTGAAGATATCTTCCTCACATAAATCCACAAACCTGTTTGCGTTTTTTGCTCTTTCTCCTTTATCACCAAGGAAATCGATGATCACTTTATAGGTTGCCGAGTCTCTTCTGAACTCTTCAACTTTCCTTCCCTGTGCCTGTTTCGTATCTTCTACTTCCCACTCTGAATCATAGAGTCCTGATGTCCTGATTTTAGCGCGGATCTTTTTATCGCTTAATACAATTTCTTCCTGTGAACTTCCACTTAAATATTTAAGCATTAAATACCACACCCCAATCCGACAATGTTCTTGTTACTTCACGTTCGCCAAGATAGGCTCTGATCTGCAGATCTTTCACTGCATCTTTTATGATGTTCCGAAGTGCTTTATACTGTGTATATTCATTTTCAGCCATGTTTCCAAATGTCATACTTGTTCCGCTATAATCAACTGCTTCTTTTACTGCATTCTGTGCCAGCAAAGAGTTTTCTGTTACACCATTTGCTAACCCTTGCATAGAATACTGTCCCATTCTCCAGAATACTTTCGATGGAGAATTGATTTCCAGTTTTTTCTTAGCTGCTGTGATTGCATCACTTGCCACCCTGCTTGCCGCCGATATAACTGCAGATCTTCCATCTGAAATTCCATTTGCAAGACCAATCGAAAGATTGTAACCATATGACTGTGTCTTTGATGCCGTGCATTTTGTTGCAAACACATTGATTGCACCACTTGCCACACTTCTCGCTTCTGTTTTTACATTCGATTCTCCATTTTTCATTCCCTGAACCAAACCAAGATCTACGTTTTTTCCAGACTCTTTCGTCTTTTTCGATGGCGACTGACATCCTAATCCATTGTTTACCGCTTCAACAGTTTTGACTCCAAGATCCTTTCCTGCCGCATTCGCCTTTTCCTGTGCGTTCAGCATTCCCTGAACCAACCCCATTACAGTATTTGTCCCACTTTCCTGCATAACAGATTTAAGGTTATCCATTCCTCCTGCAATATTGGCAGCTCCGGAGGTAAGTAGCTGTTGCCCCCATTCATTTGTCATTCCCTGGATATCCACACTTTGACTCCAAAGGTCATTTGCCTTTTTCAATTCTTCATCCGTCATGGAGTTAAACGCAGCAACATATCCAGAACCTTGCGGTCCCATCTCTGATAACTTCTGTAAAATCCCCTGATTGATTCCTCGATCTGCCAAAGCGGACAGATTTTGCTCCCATGCGGTCACACCATCTACCTGGCTTTGCATATTTGCCAGTAAGTTCTCAGTTGAAATCTGTGTACCGGCATCAAATTCCTCAAACATATCCATTTGGGATTTCAATGCACTCTGCACATTCTCCTGCATCGATAGAACACTGTTTGTCACATTCACTGCCAGATCCTGCTGTGATGCTGACAAATTCTGATATGCTTCCAGTTCTTGTCCTACCATTTCAATACTTACTGAAGACTGTTCTGCTGCTTCTGCCTTTGTTCTAGTGTTATTCTTTGTGGCAGCCGTATTATTGTTTGTCTCTTCCGTCATATCGGAGAGGTAACTCATATACGGTTCCATCTCGGCGTTTGCTTCTTTGATTGCATTATTGATCTCTTTTTGACTGTCCTTTGCCGTTTGCTTCGCATCATTGAGCTCCCGTTCATCGTCAGCCATCTGTCTTAACGCCTCTGTAACTGTAACTACATTCCCGTTATACTCAATCGTTGCTTCTGACTGATCCTGTGTGGCAGCGTAAAGTTCATCAACATTATCTGCACCCTTTTTCAGTGCCTCGCTATACTTCTCCTGTGCTTCTTTCGTTGCCGCCGTCTTTTCCCTGAGTACATCATTTACTTCTAATCGCTTCGCCTCAATCGCCGCAAGCTTTTCTCCGATCTCAGAAACTTTGTTCTCTGCATCTGCCTTTTCAACTTCCGCATCCACCAGTTTTTCCACACTGTCTTTCATTTTTTCCTGTGCAACCTGGATTTTCTGCATTTCCAAAGCACTCTTTATGTAGTTCTTCATCTCTTCCGAACTCATACTCAATTTTCCAGTCGTCTCATCAATCGCAAGCGACATTTCCGGAAACATGGAATTCAGCTCCATGACAATCGTTTTCATACGATTCTGCTGTTCTGCTGTTTGATTAGACTGTCCGGCAAGCTTTACAAGCTCATCTGTCAGATTGTTTGCCAGTGTTCCGCTTGCATTTACCTCTTCCATGGAAGATGTCATATTTTGAGTTGCCTGCTTCAAAGCTTCACTTGTTTCCGTTGCCTTATCTTTCAACTCAGAAGTGGATTGTATCAGTTCATCCGTTTCACTGGTCGCATCCCCCATTTTGGATGCCAACACAGCAGTTACTCCGATCAGCGCCGTTACTCCTGCCACAACCAGTATTGCCGGATTTGCAGCCAATACTGTATTAAATCCCACCTGTGCTACCGTTGCCCCTTCTGTTGCTGCAGTCTGCGCCACGGTTGCCGCTGTCTGCGTTGCCGTAGCTGCCGCCTGCGCTTCCTGTGCCACAGTAGATGCTGCTTCCGCTGTTGTTGCCGCTGTTCGTATTCCAATCAGTTCCGCCGCCTTTTTTCCGAAATCAATCAGCGTGATCCCGGCATCTTTTACTTCAGAAATAAACTTTTTGCTCTTATTTACAACAAAGATACCACCAATTGCAGTTCCCGCAAGTTCTGCTACTGGGACAATCGTTTCAAGATTATCTCCAACCAGTTTGATTCCTTTTTGTGCCATTGGAAGATATTTCACAAGTAATGGCTGTACGACATCCGCCTGCACGGTTCTGCCAAGAACTTTCCACTGGTTTGTGATACTGTCATACTTGATATCCTTTACCTTTTCCATGGTTCCCTGGACATTTTTGTAAGAATTATTCACATTGTTCAGAGAAGTAATCACTTTCATGGCATTGTCTTCTCCCAACGCGCTCCATGTATCACTTGCCAGCGTCAGTGCTTCCTGCTCATTCTTCATACTTGCCAGATCAGAAATTACCGACTGGAATACTTCTTTTGTAGTTGCACTTCCATCATGCCACTTTTGGACAAGATCCTGCGTACCGGCAGAAAATGATTTAATGTGATCATCTATTCTTCCATCAGCGAGACTGTTTCCAAATTCCTTGACATAATCATTTACTTTGTCCAAGTTGTATGCTCCGGAATTCAATCCATTTTCGAGGATTGCAAACATTTCCTCTGCCGAAAATCCAGCCTGCGCCCACAGAGAAGAATATTCCGTAAGATTGTCCGCGAGTTCTCCTGATTTATTTAACCCGTTTTGAGCTCCTTTTGCCATCAGATCGAATGCAGTCTTACCATCGATCCCCATATTCGTCACCAGTGCATCTGCACCTCTGATCGATTCACTCAGATCCATTCCGAATACATCTTCAAGCGCCATACCGTTCTCAGCAAGCTCTTTGATTTTTGTCGGATCTGTTTCATTTGTATATTGCTTTACCAGTGCCATTGCACTTGCAGCTTCATCGATCGCATCTCCGTAACCGCCTTTATACAAATTCTGCATTTCCTGTGAGTAAGCTGCAGTTTCTCTTGCTGTTGCCCCTGTACTTGCCTGAAGTTTCTGCTGTGCGTCCTGCAACTCTAACGTGCCCTGCACCGCATCTTTGAACACATTCGTTGCAAGGCTTTTTCCTGCATCTACCATCGTATTGATCAGATTTGCCTTGATAATCTTCCCGGTACTGGTTATCTTTTCTGCAACATCATCGGTCTGCTTGCCAAATTTATCAATGCTTTTGGCGCATCCGTCAGTCGCTTTTTCTGCCTCTTCCAGATATGTTGTATTTTCATTTACAGCTCTTGTCGCTTTGATTGTCTGTGCCTGCGCATTATTCAACTGCTTCTGCCAGTCCTCTACTCTGTTTCCAGCTCTTTGATAGGCGGCTTCACCTTTTTCCACCTTTTCCGTTAATTCACTGACTGCTTCCTGCTGTCGCGATAACGCCTCTTCCGAAACACCCGACGACTGTTTCATTTCTTCCAGTGTATTTTGTGCCTGTTCCAGCTTTGAACGGTACTCCTGAAGTTCTGTTCCAACACGTGCATAATCTTCCTGAGCATGTGTCAGACCTTTCCTTACCGCTTCCTCTTTCTCTACCTGCTTATCCAGTGTTCTTGTCAGGACTTCATTCTTTTTACGCAATGTATCAACCGAGTTTGCATTTCCCGCTGTTTCCGCTTCTACAAGCTTCATTTCCGATTTCATTGTAGACAGGCTTTTATTGCACTGTGTTACCGCTGATCTGAATTCTTTTTCGCCATCGAGCGTAATGTATGCGCCCACTTTTTTCTTTGCCATTTCTTCTCTCCAAACCGGCATAAAAAAACCGCCTTCTCAGGCGGTTTTCATGCATCATCTACCAAAATCTTTTGCTATACTTTCTTCTATGTATTTGTTCAATTCTTCTTTGGTCTTTCGCTTTTCACGTAAATGTCGTCCCTGAATTCCCGGTGATGCAAATTCATCCAGTTTGAAATAAATATGCCGCGGGACATAAATGATCAGAGCCGTTATAAATGGAAGTGCCAAGCAAAACAGTTTTCCTGTTGTAGCAAACTTAAAAAGAGAGACTGCAGTAGTAGACAAGAGTGCTGCAGCGATATAAATGTGCCGTTTTGCATAAAACACAAGTATTCTATAAATCACCCACGCATATATCTTAACTTTCTGCATTTCCAGCCCTCCTTTTCTACATCATACCACATTTTTCTCTACAAATCCATCATTGAAGCGATTTTCTGCTGTTCAAAAACCTGTCTTCTCATCGTAATATTATGCATTTTCTTGAATTCTTCAAAAAGATCGCACCATTTTCCAAAATACATATGTGCAATCTCTTTTTCCGTATATCCAATCCGCATTCCGATAAGTACCACCCACGCAAAGTTTATCGGTTCTGGATCTCCGCCTTCCCCTGCGTGGTTGTCGCGTTTTTTCTCTCGAAACATCTTGAAAATTCCTGATACAGGATTGTAGATAATTCTCTTGGGTTGAAATCAATCTGTCGGATAAGTGTTCGATCACTTATTTCCGGAATCTCTTCTTTATTTTCTTCCCGTTTGATTGCAAGTCCTTCCTGAATAAACCATACCGTTGCTTCGTTGATAACCTTGATATCCGGCATCTTGTAATGCCCCATAAGGAGTCCCTCTTCATTTCTGACTTCTTCACCGTATTCATCCAGCTCCGGTATAAATCCATTCAGCATATTTTCATACTTCCCAAGATCTTCATACTTATCCTGGATTTTCTCCAGGACAAGATTATCACATTTCATAGGGTATTCTTTTCCAGATAATATGATTGTATTCATTTCTTTAAACATTTTCCCAGCCTCCGGTTATTCCGTTTTTCCAAACATCGTGTTGATCCATTTCAGTGCGTCTGCTTCTGAGCTACAAACTTCAGTTTCTTTCCAAGATCCATCGTCCAGTGCAAGCGCTCTTCCTGAAATGGATGGTGTCTTGTATTCGATGGAATCCCCTTTGGTTGAATAACTCTCTGATGGTTCCGTAAATTTCGCTTTTTTCAGGAAATTTCCAATGAAATTTCTTACTCCATCCACTTTTTCAACAGACACCCATGCCATTCCAACATAATTAGCCTGATCATCTACATTAAATTTTACATTTTTCTTTGCAGTATCAACCGTATGTCCGAATATTTTTTCATGCGCTGCAATCGGGAGTGCGCTGGTATTCAGCGTTACTTCCGCATAAGTAAACTCTTTATCATATTCCGCCTGCTTGTCATCTGCATTCAGGCTTCCTTCTGCGTAGTTCGGATTCACTTCAAGTCCAATTGCCTTACCACACGCAAAAGGCTCATCGTATTTTCCGCTCTCCAAAATTTTCGCAATAATTGGTTTTCTAAGTCCTACATATGCCATTTTATTCTTCCTTTCCGATTCCTGCCATTTCTTCCAGCCAGGAATCTGCTTCTTGCATTGTGTTAAATTTTTCTTTTCTTCTCCATTGTCCACCATATGCCGGAACTGCTTTTCCCGTTGCCTGCATTGTGATGTACTTCAATGAATCTCCTCTTGTCTCTATATCCTGCTCATCTTCTGTCAGTCGAACTTTATAGAGCCAGACTGCTACATAATGCGTTTTTCCATTACGTTTCTCTCTCACTCTGGCTCCCAGTCCTATATATCCCGACAAATCCATTTCATTCGATACAGAACCATTTTCCGATGTTACATGCCCAAAAACTACCTTTTCAGCCGCCTGTGTAACCTCTGCAGTTTCCAGTGTCACAGAGGCATATGCAAACATCTCCTCTTCATCTTCTGAATTGATATCACCATACTCGCTTACGTCTTCGTATTTTGGATCAATTCTTATTCTCACTGCTGATCCATACCGAAATCCATCAGAATACTGAATGCCATTTTGTGATTCACTGTATTTTGCACCGACAACATGTGCTAAACCTGTATAAGCCATCAGTCTTCCTCCTCGATGTAACCTGAAAAACATAAATGGTAATATTTGCTTTCTTTCTCATATATGGAGTCTATATCAGTCACCGTAAATCCCGCTTCGCGCAATAATTTGCGGATCGTTTTCCTGTCATCCATATAATCTTCCAGGGTATATAAATGGATCTGCATATGCAGCGTCCATTCCTGGTCCTCATCATCCGCAAAGCATTCTGCAGAATCAATTTCCGGATTATATACAATATATTTCCCAGGCGAAGATTCATAAGGACAACAAAGTGGCCAGATATTCTGCGTGATTGTTCCCAACGCTTTTTCGATCTTCTGATTTACATTCACGTCCCTATCACCTCATCAAATTTCCTCTGCATCGCTTCCAGACATTCTCCTTCTGCATTTTGTACTGCTTTGGAAATAACCGGTCTTGCCTGCTGTTTCGTTGTTCCGTAATTGAGATATGCCAATTTCTCATTCCGGCGAACACCTTTTTTGTCTTTTCCGCTCGCTGTGATCGTAACATAATGACCTCGTTCGTTCTTTTCGGGTTTCCGCGACTTGATTGATCCGGCAAGATCTCCCGTTGCGTACCCTCTGTTTGCCTCTGCCTGCACCTGTCCTTTCAATTCTCTTTCCAGAATCGGTGCCGCCGCCTCCAACATATCCGGCGCATACTCATCTAATTTACCAAGCCGGTCCAGCTCTTTCGCAAAATCATCAAACCCTATCGCTTGAAACCCCATCTTAACCACACGTTATTTCCACGAACGATTTTCCTTTTTTGTAAGCACGAATAATGTCGTACTCTGTCTCTTCGTAGATCACCTTTCTTGCATATTCCGGTTTTCCATCCTCTCCCGGATGTCTGCTTGTTTCCCAATCATCTGTTCTGAGCTTCAGTATAATGCGGGCATTTACACCTGCCCGCATAGATTCATATGCTTCTGCCCTGGTTACAGATTTTTCTATTGCATACACTTCAGCAGAACATCTTTCTCTTTCCGGAAAGCCATTTTCATTTTTACAGATTTTCTCCCATATCAGTTCCGCTGTTTCCATTATCCTTCTCCTTTTGGTAGTCTCCGGAAAGTGCCATGGAATCTCTAAGTTTTTCAAAGGCTGTCTGGAAACGCTCTGTATTTTCGTCATATCCGAAATTTGCTTTACAATACAGAACCATCGCCTGATAGTACAGTGTATCCGTTACCGGATTTCCGTACACACCAGCGTTTTCCAATTCTCTTACACACGACATTGCCAGTTCATTGATTTCTTCATCATTCCTGGTTCCAACACGCTTTTTCAGTCTCTCGATTATCCTTCCATCCATCCTAAGCCGCTTTCTTCTTCATGACTACAAGTGAATTCTTTTCCAGAGATTTTCCATCGCAGATCATAACTGCCTTTGTGATCTCATCCTCTGTATCATTGTCCTCATACTTTTTAACAGTCATTGCATAATTGGTATTGAACATATAATCAGACCAGTCATACAGGAATGCTACTGTAGTGCCTGCTTCCGTTGCAGCCCCATAACTGTCCATGTAATCATTTAGCACTACTTTTCTTCCAAGAAGTGTGCGCTCTGGCTTTCCATCAATTCCCTGGTTCACTCTGGCGATTGGCTGTCCATTTGCATCCATTTCTCCAACAAATGCCATAAAGGTCTTTTTCGTCATATTCCAGACCGCACCATTTTCATACGCGAGCGGAAGTGCGGCTTCTGCTTCAACAAGTTTCTTGTATAAAGAATCTTTATCACCAACTTCGATGCTCTGTCCTTCCGGAGCTGTTTCATTTAAAATTCCTTTCGGTTTTCCTTCTCCATCTCCATTTACAATCGCTTCCTCCTGTGCTTTCACCATGGCTTCCGCAATGCTGTTTACAAATACAGTTTCAAATACAGTAAGCGACATGGTTACTGCTTCCAGTGTCATTGAAATTGCACATCTCAGCTTGAAACCTCTGATATCAATGTAGCCGGTTGTCTTTTTCTGTTTTTCACTTGTTCCACCTTCTGCAACCCATGTTGCAACCGGTTTTACGCTTGAAGTTGGAATTCTTGCGCCTGGTGCAAAAGTGGTCTTTGTAACCAGTGGAAGAATCATACCGATTGATTCCATTTTTTCAATAATACGGCTAATCAGAACCGGTGCAATTACAGAACCGATATCTCCCGTCTTAGTCGGTCCGACTTCATTTTTGAACTTCTCCGGAATCTTTGTTCCGTTGACTACATAATTCATGAAAGCAATTCGATATTCCTGAGAGTTATAAATATTTTCCGGTTCTGAAACTTTTGCTCCAAAATCAGCCTTACTGCCGTTCTGTTCAAATACATTTAACGGTTTCGGTTCTCCATTCAGCGCTTTGAAATTCGCCTGTGCCTGCGCAATCGCATCCCATTTCTCATCCAAAGCCTTTATTTCATCCATTTTAGAATCTGCTTCCTCGATCTTCCCTTCATTGATCAGACCTTCCGCTTCATCCATCAGTTTTTTTCTCATTGCTTCATACTGCTTTTTGTTCATCTTTTTTCTCCCTTCAATTTTAAAAGTTTTAACTTCTGCAGTGCCACTTTATCCGGAACTTCCTCTCCGGATTCCATCATTTTTCTTGCCGCATTCATCTTTGTCTGATCCGGCAATTTGAACATAGGTCCTGCCACAAGCTGTAAGTTTGTTTCCTTTTCTTCAAACATGATTTTGTCGATCAGCTTCTTTTCTTTCGCCTGTTCTGCAGTCAGCCATGTTTCATGCTCCATCATTGCAAGTGCCTCTTCCTGGCTCATCCCGCTCTTGGCAACATACGCTGTACTCAGTGCATTATCTGCTATCTGCAATGTTTCTGCCATATGTTCCATATCGCTGTGATTTCCTTCTGTGCTCGAAGAAACACAGTGTACCATCATCAGTGCTGTCGGGGACATTTCGCAATATCCTGCCATTGCCACAATCGATGCAGCACTACAAGCCTGACCGGTAATATAGATTTTCACATCTGCCGCACACTGCCTAAGCATAGTGTAGATTTCTGATCCTATATCAATGATTCCTCCTGGAGAATTTATCATAACCTCCACTTCGTCACCCGGCTGAACATTTTTCAGCACATCTGTTACATCTTTCGGAGCTGTGCTGTCCGCGCCGAACCAGTCATAATACCACTTATAATCGTTTGGGATCATAACGCCTTTAATATCAATCCTGTATTTCATTCTTCTTATCGCCTCCTTCCGCAGAATCAAGTAATCTTGTTATAATTTCCGCAGTGACCATGTAATTTTTACTATTCATTTTTCCTAAAGCTTCTTTCACCAGATTCACAACCTGCGTATCCAGCCTTCGTATTGGTTTGTCACCACCCGGAATCGGGGCCATATTCAGCGTTGCTCTCCATTCATTCGGAAGCATTGCGCCCCTATCAACCATAGCCTGGAATGCCAGTTTTGTTGTAAGACTTGCGCAGGAAAGATTGTTTGCTTCAAATTCGATCCGGTTTCCGAATCCCCGTTCTTTCCTGGTAAAGATTCCGATTGTATAGGTCTGATGCATCTGGACAACTTCCGGTTCTATTTCCGATTCGTAATACGCGTTCCATTCATCTTCGTTATAATCACTCTGTACAATTTTCTTGTTGGTATTAAAAAACGAATAAATTCTTTCGATTGTGCGGTCTGTCTGTGCTGCATTCGGAACGTAATCTTTCGGTTCAATTCGTTCCACCTTTGCCTTCGCATCCACGCCTGCTGCCCCGAACGTATCTGTTTCAACAGCCAGATAATTCTCGACAAACTTCTCAACATTCCGCTTAATGTCTTCTTCTCGCATTGATGAGCTATAAGTCAAAAGCCACCGTATGATCCCGCTGTTCTTTATCGCACGGATTATTCCTTTATCAATCGTACCGATTACATTCATCATCTGTGTAAGTGCTGGCGCAGGACTGTCTCCGAAAATATCATCCTCGTTGTAGTCATGACGCAAATGGATGATGTCTGCATAACGGAACGTCCCGCTTTTCCCATTGCGATATAAGAACTTCAGGAACAATTCACCCGAACTGTCATACTTTGCCTCGGCAGACACGCACGGAACCGGATACAACTGCACCGGTTTCTCGTTCTCATCCCGCACGATCAATATAAACGCATTGTTATTCAGACATAATTGCGTAGCAACCTTTTCCTGCATCTGTTGTGCTGTCATATACGGATTTGGTTCGGAAAGCAAAAATCTGATGTTCGCTTCCGGGTTTACCTTGATCCCACCTTTTGGATCATCTCGGATATGTTTTCCAACCAGCTTTCCGATTGCTTTCACTTTCGGGCGAATGCAGGCTCTTACAATATCACTTTCATATAACTTTCCATCCCACGCATAGTAATAATCACCTGTCATGGTAATCATCTTGATCATGTTATGTTCTGTTGCTTTTTCGTCTGTCTTTGTTGGTTCTCTTCTCCAAAACGGTTTCATGTTACCTCCACAAAAATAAGAGCCTCCTGGCTCTCTAAATCAATGACATATATTCATTTATGTTATCCTGCATCACTACATAGGCATCCAACAACGCCGCTGTTCCATCAATCCTTCTTCTTGGACTGCTTGTTTTGATCGGCTGTATGTTATCGTTTCTGTCAATATCTACTGCCGTATTGCACAAACACCATTTATCAACCGGATTGTTGTTATACACAATCAGCTTTCTTTCCAAATCAGCTCCAAGACACTTCATCGGCTGCGATAAAGTCTTTTTTCCCTGAATCACCGGTATCATTGCTGATTTCCCGAAATAGTCCTGCATATCTTCTACAAAATATTTTGCGCTCCATGCATCATAGCCGAACATATTCAAATAAATATCTTGCTTTTCCTGTATTTCCACAAACCAAGCTTTTACATCTCTGTAGGAAATCTTGTTTCCCGGACACGTCCGCACATATCCTTTTTCTATCCAGATATCGTATGGTACTTTATCCTCTGTCACATGTTTGTCTACCAATTCTTCCGGAATCCAATACATAGAAATTACATAAATATGTTCATCGTCCGGAACTTTAAACAATACTTTCGCCGCCGTTAAATCCGTTGTAGACGACAAATCAACTCCACCAATTCCATATCTCGGCTTTAATGTTTCCAGATCATACTTTTCTGGATTATTCGCCTGTTCAAATGTAAGCCATGCCTCTGACGAAGTTTCCCTGATGTTAAACTCTTTGCAGAGTAGATTTTTGACCATGATCGGATTTTTCTTGGCTTTTTCCACCTTATCTTTCAAAGTTTTGGCATTCTTGATCGTCCCGAGTCCCGGATTGGCTTTCATCCAGCATTCTTCCTGTGTCCATTCTTTCCGATTGTCCAATTCATATATAAATGCAATCAGATGTTCGTCTTTGTAACCATCTGGATCAAAATATCCATTGATCACATTCTCTGCCTCTTCATATTTTTGATCGTATATGTCCTCCCGGATAGTTCCGGCTGTTGAAGTAATGCTGATCAGCGGCTGTTCTCTCGCTGTGATTCCATCCGCCATGATGTCATACAAAGCTTTTCCCTGTTTCCACTGGTGAATCTCGTCCATTAGAACACAATGGATATTAAGACCATCCAGAGTATCACTATCTGAAGCCAAAGGTTTGAATACACCATCATTGAACTCTGTCGTAAGTTCTGCCACCAGAGGTTTCACTCTTCTCAGAAGTGATGGTGATTTCTTTACCATTCTTTTTGATTCCAGCCAGATAATCTTGCTCTGATCTTTCTTAGTGGCAACCGCATATACTTCCGGTCCCATTTCTCCATCAGCAGTAAGCATATAAAGACCAACTACAGATGCCAGAAGAGATTTTCCGTTTTTCTTTCCCACAATCAAGATCGATTCCCGGTATTTCCGATTGCCCTCAATATCAATAAATCCAAACACTGTTGCGAGATAAGCTTTTTCCCACAATTCAAGCAAAACTCTTTTCCCACCGAATTTTCCTTTGGAATGTCTGCAGTAATTTTCAGCAAACTCGATCACATGATTTGCTCGCTTAGGACTGTAATAATATTCTCCTGGGTTTTGAATATCATAAACAACTTTCTTGTAAGTCCGATATACCTTATTCGATACAATAATTTCTTTGTTCTGGATCTTTTCCCAGTATTCCAGAATCGGATTGTATTCCTCAGGGTATCTAATCATCCCTGCCATTTACAAAATCCTCGAATCCATCATTTGTCTTGGTCGCCACCTGCTCTTTCGGTACCAAATCCGTCAGCTGCTTTATGACAGCCATATAGTTTTTGATCATAGTATTATATATTTCAACTTCTGCAGACTTCTTGACACCTTTCTGGTTCGCACCATTCTGGTATTCTTCTGTGTAACCTTTTTCGGCAATCTTTTGTCGCAATTCATGTAGAGAAGCACCCATGAAAGCAGCCTCTTCTACGAGATTTTCTGTTGCTTTTTTTGTTTTTTCATCAAGCTTTTTGTAGATTCCGCCAAGTTTTCTTTTCTCGGCCGCAATAATCTGTTCTTTGGTTTTCCCCTCATATTTCGCCACTTTTCCCGGTTTCTCCTTCCTTTTTTTGTTTATTTTTTCGTCATTACCTACACCCCCCTCACGCGCGCGACCTGCGTGTTACATGGAGGTAGGACTGTGGTCAGCCGTGATTTTTTACAAATTATTTTTCAGGGGGGGAGTACGACCATCTCCCCCTCGCTGTCGAATTCATATTTCACAAGACCGTCTGCCGGTCCGTCTTTCACATTTTCTTTTTGATGGCAGATATGGCAGTCATACTTTAGATTATTAAATCCTAACGCAATGTCCAGATCATTGATGTTATCCGGTGTCAGCTCTATCTTGTGATGTACGATGTATCCTGGTACTTCATGACAGGTCTCACACATTCCACCATCTATCGCTATTCTCTTTGCTATGTATGCTCTCCTGCAATCCTTCCATCTCTTTGAATTGTAGAATGCTTTTGCGAATTCCTTTGCCATTCATCTTTACCTTCTATTCATTATAGTTGCAAGCTCACCAAAGAGCCTTGATAATTCCAAACATTCTTCTTTTGTGAGTTCGTGAGAAAAATAATCATCACACTGTTCATTCAGATAAACTGCATTGTTTTTAAAGCATATTGAATTATTCTATCTGCATCTTGTCCAACAGGCATTTATGTTTATCAATTATCTCTTCTCTATCCATGGTTTTTTTCTGTCGGTTTCTGTATCTGTAATAAGGAGTTCTAAAAAAGTAATTGCAACAAACAAATGTACTGACGTATGAATAAATTCTTTCCAGAGTAAACCGCCAAACCTCTTTCCGGAATTCGCGGCAAAGAAAAAGGCAACAATCTTTCGACTGCTGCCCTGTTCATCTCTTTACCTGAATACACTATACCACAGACCAAGTGTATCATTCTATATCATCTTGAAGTTTTTTAGTGCTTCTGAATGTTTCCGGTGTACTTGTGCCCACTCATATCCTGTCTTTCTGCAGATATCCTTCCACCTCATAAGATCTATGTAGTAGTAAGTCAGTACATCTTTCTCTGTCTCATCTTCCATCTGCTCAATTCTTTCCCTGATCTCCGTCCGGATCCTGACTCTTCTCTTTCTCTGCTCCACCAGTTTCCGTTCCTGTTCGTCCACTTCTGCTGCATAATCCGACAGATCAGAAAGGTTGCTGCTTTTTGGCAGCCCATCTGCTGCCAGTGCTCCCGGAAGCATCCTATCCAGCTTTAAGCGTTCCAGCTCTTCCTCGATCCGCTTCTCCTGGCGTAATGCTTTGCCGTACTGTTTCAGGTATTCCTTTTTCTTCTCGTTCTCTTCTTTCACTGTTTCCATCGGTATACCCTCCCTGTCTTCCTGTCTCTTAATACTAATACCTCGAATCCAAGCAGACTTGCTATATCCTTTAATGCTTTATGTGCTTCCTTTACATGATGTGGGATGCGGCTTGCATCCTGGATGGCTTTGCCTGCTGTCGGATCACAATATCCTTCCTGGTTTTTATACAATGTTTCATCACCTTCTCTGCTACTCTATCATTGCCGGAATGAACAGCGCCCATAAGCACCACGCAGATCCCGTCCATTTCATTCCAATAATTACTGCAACTGTCGTAATTATCCATGCAAGTATCTTTGTATATTTATCTTCCATTATCCTTTATACCTTTCCGGAAGCGGCATCCACGCCACAACCTTATACGGTTCTCCCTGTCCATTGAACCAGACACCAGTCTGGGAATAATACAGCGTTGTTGCTTTCTCCGCTCCCTCGATCGTGACCAGAAACTCCGCTGCATATGCATGCCGGACATAAGCCTCAATAAATTCCCGTTGATCTGGGAGTCTTTCTGTTGTTGGAATCCATCCGTTACTCATTATTCTCTGCCTTTCTTCATGAAATCGTGATAAATAATATTATCGTTTTCCTTTGGTTTTGCATCCTCCGATTTATCCCAAATATTCCCGATAACCTTCATCTCACACCATTTTACATAATCTTCCGTTAATGGCATTGAATAGCAAAACGGTTCGCATTTGCTCAGAGCATCCGTCGGAATCGTTTCGTAGTGCCATCCAGTAACGTAATCTACTATTTCTTCCGTTTCCATGGAAACAATCCCAAATTTTCCAAATTTAGCTTTTATGAGATCAACCGGATTATCATGGCACATAAGTATATCATTCTCCCAGATCTTCTTTCCATTCTTATCCGTGAGTCCAGTGTACCGGCAGATCGTATCCGAATAAACGAGATAGCTATTCTGTCTGCACGTATCTGCATTTTTAATGTCATATATGAACCATGCACCATATCTTTGAACCACATAACCCTCAACCCATTCTCCACCGTCAACTTTCTTCGCTCTAAAAAAGAATCTCTCTATTCATTTCTCCTTCTTCCTTTCTTTCATGTACTTCAAAATTTCTTTTTTCACCATCTTGGCATATTTTGAATACTCGCATCCAAACATAGCGCATCCATAAAAAACTGTACCATCGCCCGGATCTTCATGATCTACACTCATTTTGCAAGAAGCACACTCTTCAGGACTATGCTCTCTGCAATAATCTCCCATTGCCAGTAAGAAGTCTTCGATCTTAACTTTCATCCAATCCACCTCTTTTCACGATTTCAATCGCTTTATCCAGTGCAAGCTCTTCTCCTTTTTCTCCGGCAACACAATCTCCGTAATACCGGCAGTTTACACAGTTTTCGTTGTTGCATGCACCGTCCAGTTTTAACTGTTCTAGCTCATCTTCTACAATGTGTTGCTTGTATGCTGTTGGTGCATGTTGCAGCATATTAACTACATCCAACTCAGAAAAAACAAGCTCTCCATGATGCCGTAAATGTCCAGCATCTATAAATTCTATCAGTGCATCTGCATCAATTAACCGCATCTTCTCACTCCCATTCACTTTTCAACATATCTGCCTTAATCAGTTCATAGATTATATCCAATGCTGTTCTATTGTCCCTGTATCGGCAGTTCGCTTTTTTGTGTATCCGTGGATCGTTTTTATCCCAATCATTTACGGCAAAACATACATCACTGACAAACAGCATCTTGCATCCTCTTGCAATACAGAGATAATAACACTCTGACTCCTTTGGAATACCTTTACATCTTTTGAATCCAAATTTCTTGAATTCACTAGCTTTCACTTTTGGTCTTAGCATCAATCTCACTCCAATCAAATTTACAACCACATTCGCCACAATAGTTGTTTCTACTCTCTGCATCTGACATTACCTGTTTGCCACACAATGGACATTCGTAGTCGATATCTCCGTTCAGTTCGTCTAAGATAATCGGCTTTACCGGAATCTGCTTTTCCAACGCAACGAGAGCCATTCGCACAGCTGCATCATGCTTTCTTGCGCTGATAGCTGCTTTCGGAACTTCTGTATGTATGTCTTTCTCCAATATCTCCATAGCTTCTTTAATTTCCATCTTCGACCTCCTTATACGGCTTCGGCAACGGCATCCATGCATTCACAAAAAATCCATAGCTTGAATATGATTTTTCATCATCTCCTGGATAGAAAGTACCGCCCTCGTCATTTTCTTCGTATCTTGCGATATCTGGCATTGTGGAATTTTTAAATGATACCAGTATGTAGCTTTCATCTTCCGGCAATCTCTCGCTTATTGGAATCCACTGAGTTTCTTTCAGTGCATGTATCCCCATTTCTATAGCAGCTACTGTTTCCTCAGTCCAGCCCCATTCAAGATGTTCCACTAATCTATCTATTGCTTGTTGATTGTTCATCTTCGACCTCCTTATACGGTTCCGGCAACGGCATCCATGCTTTTATATCTTTCCAATCGTTTCCACTTTCCAGGTAATGCCCTACAATATCTATGCTATTCTCGTCGGTCCATACCCTTTTTCCGTCTGTTACTATTATTTCTTCACCATCTTCCGGCATCGGGCAGTCCAGATAGTAGACTATATCATCCGGTATTCCTTCCTTTTCCCGTTCGGCATCCAATATCACATGCCATTTCACCGGAATCCATTTCAAGATCATTCCAGTCTCTTCTAAATCCTCATATTCCGCCAGCTTATTACAGCACGCCTGATGTCCGTTTTTTCTCAAATCCATTCTTGGTATAGCGTGTCGGTCTTCTCCTTCGCCAATCCATTCTGTCAATCTATTCATTGTTACCCCTTCCTGCGCCATGATTCCACGAATAGCACTCTGCCCGCTTTGGGAGTCCTCTGCAGCGCTTGAATCCATACTTGGTAAACTCACTGGCTTTTACTACTGGTTTTAGCATTACCTTTCCCTCTTTTCGTCTTGTATTTTGCATAAATCTTTTCGCCTCTTCTGCCTTTATATAATTTTCTTATTGCCGATCCAAGTCCATTTTCCATATCCTCGGCAGTCCGCTCCCATGTATCTTCTGCTTCTCCCAACAGTTCAACTGAATCAGATACATAATCAATCAGCTTTTCAATCTCCAAATCTGTGAAATAAATACTCCGTCCCATTTGCTTTACCATCCCATATCATTACGGTATCCAATTGCACTTGGATTTACCATGTATGATCTTTTCAGCTCCGATTCATCCAATTGGTGTTTCAACTGGCTTACTTTTTTCTTTAGTGCCCGATTTTCTTTTAATACTTCCATGATTTTACAGCTATCATGCTGATCACATTTTGTGTCTTCAGAATAGTTTTCGCACATCAGGCATACTTCTTTTTCAGTCATTATTTACCCTTTTCTGCGCCATGATTCCACGCCTTCCATTCCTTTTTCACTAGTCAACTGCTGCCACTCCCAGTTTGTATAGCTCCTCACAATCCCTTTCTGATTCCTGACCTGCACATGGTGCGGATAGATTCCAAGAATCGTGACCTTTTCCGTGGCAAGTCTGGTCTTACCTCCCTTCTGGGAGATCCTGCGCCTTAATTGTACTTTATCTCCAACTTTCATTTTTTTGTTCCTTTCCGTCTTACTTTGCGCATTTTCTTCGTTACTGGATAGATGAACGCCCGCATATTGCCGGGTTTAGTCATCTTCCTCTTCATCTTTCTCACTCTCCCGGTTCTCTAAAATGATTCCATTTGCACAGATACCGCCGTCTGCTTTGATCAGGATGTATTCTTCACCATCAATCACTCTGGTTGATACCAGATCCGTCCGATCAGCATTTACGGTCACATGCGCATCCGGAAGTCCGATTTCAAATCGCTTCGTATTTACGGTGTTCTCTGTGTCAATCTCGGCAATATTGCAGCCTTTGGCACTTTCTGCTGCCGCCTCCGGATCAATCCCAATGTTTTTCAAGACATTCTCTATCTCGCTTGCTTTCAGCCTTCTATCTTCTGAATCCGATTTAATATCCTTGATTCTTCCAAGTGAATGATACAGATCTTTCGCCTGTTCCAGGCTCACTTTTCCGTTCACTGCATTTAAGCTTTCCCTAAATGCTATTTTCTGTTCTTCCGGCGTAGACGGTAATTTACACCATAAGGTCTGTGTGATCAATCCTTTGTCCGGATCGTTCGGACGTTTGCTATAGTACCAGACGTGATCCAGATCACTGTGACGGTCTGTGAATGCTGGATATAAAAATCCCTGCGACGGCATGCTTACCACCCAGTCCCTTGTCCGTTCCTGAACGTCTGCCAGCTCCGGTGCATAGGATAATCCTGCTGCCGATAATCCTACCGGACATAAGCAACCAATCATATACCGGTAAACCTCTTCGCTTTCATACAGATCAGTTCCATCTGTGGCAATCTTCGGGATATCATAGATTCCGCTGGCGATCAGGATTAAGGTGTATGTTTTGTTCGATACATCTATGGACTCTGCAATTTCTTCCAAGAAGATCTGACGCACTTCATCGTCCTTCAGCTCTGTATTTGCAATGGCATTTAAATATCTGGCTCTTTCTTTGTCCAGAAAATCCAACTGGAACATATTTTTTCCCGGCTTTCCAGATAAGACCTTTCCGAAAATATCCAAATATTTGAACTGCTCTGTTTCCGGAATATTTAAAAATGTCTTGGTAAACTCCAACCGACAGTCCCTGTTATTGTCTACGATATATCCTGTTATCTTAGTGATGTTGCATAATTCTATCCTCATGTTTCTTTTAAGCTCAAACAGCTCTTTCTTCATGTCGCTCCTTTCTGGCTGCCGCACCGGGCAGCCATGCACTCTGCGAAATTGTGATATATTAACTTCCTGTGGTGCCTATAAATAATTCTTTCCGGCGTTTTTCATCCATTCTTCCCTTGTATGGGTTCTTTCGTAAACATCCTGGGCTTTCCCCATCAGGATCCGTGCGTTCTTGGCATTGTTATGGACTGCTGCCGGTCCGTTCCGGTGATGTTCCAGGCAGAGATTGACTTTTAACCCTTCCGCCTCTGCAAATGCATGGGTATTGCCAAACAAAACATGATGCTCTTCCAGATATGGCTTATATGTAAAATCTCCATCCAGTAACATACACAGATAACACCGATGATCGCCTTTTGGCTGCATGATGCTTTTTTTGTGCTTCTTACGTTTCTTCTGTTTGGTTGGTTTCGGAAACATCATATTCACCAGATAACACCCCCCCGTTTTGATCTACTTTTTCGTTTAAATACAGATACCATTCCTGTGAACTGTGTACTTTTTGGGTTGTCTCTGCAAGGTACAGAGCCGCATGATACAAGGGAAGTGTCTGGAGATATTCCCGGCGGGTTAATTTGATTTTTGGAAATGTGGCCAGATATTCTTCTACAGTTATATTTTTCGGGCAGGCATCCGGTTTCCAGTCTTCTACACTTAACTGCTCCATCTTAGGACTCCTTTTTGTATAGCTCATGGTTGCCGTATACCAGATCCGCCTCTTCTCTTTCGTAACTCCATCCGTAGCGCATCAGTATTTTGAAACATTCCTGGTATCTTTTGCCAACGCCCTCATTGTATTCTCCTGAATATCCTGCTAAATCCCCGGTATAATCATCCATCATGTTGTTCATTGCGATCAGTAGTAACACCTGCGTATCCAGTGTTTGTATTTTTTCTTCTGCCTCTTCCTTCTCTTTTTCATCCGCATCATACAGGCTTTTCCCTGTAAAAAATTTTAGAACCATTCCATTTCCTAACCAACAGGACTTCTCCATCATGTTCCGGATCATCTTTTCAATGATTTTCTGGCGTTCCTCATCTTTTAACAGTTCGATTTTTCCGTCTGCTATTGTCCGGATGAATTCTTTTTTTCTTTCATTCATTTTTTTCTGTAAAGCTTTCAACTGCTTTATCTTTTTTCTCTGCCTGTCCCATTCCGTTTCAACCTTTTCTGATTTCGTGAGTTTTTCTACTACATCAATCCCATTCCAACCATCCAGATAATACAGTTCTTTTCCGCGGATATTGATTCTCTTTGGTGGTTCTTTATCCAGACTGAACGTTTTTACATCTTTCAGTTCTGCCGTATACTTCTTTTTCTCAATCTCCTTTGGTGCTTTCTTGATTCCTGCTGCCTTCAAGAGCTCGATTATAATCTTCTTATTCTTCTCCTTCTCCCTGTTTTTAATCTCCGCTTCTACTTTCCACTGAATCTGTCTGGAGTCTGTTGCATCTTTTAAGATTCGGTTTCTGGTTTTAACATCCTCGATTCTCGACAGTTGGGCAAGGTCTTTTAGATTTAGCTGATATGCCCCGTTCTCATCCGTCTTTTCCTTCACCAGATCCCGGTCAAGCTTCGCGATCTCCAGCCTCCGGCGCACGGTTGTCCTGGAGAATCCGGTCTTCTCTGCAATCTGTTCTTCCGTATCTCCAAGGTCAAGCATCATCTGGAATCCTTCTGCCTGCTCCAATGGTGTCAGGTCGATGCGCTGCATATTCTCTTCCAGCATGGTTCCGACCTGGTCTTTATAGCTCATGTCCTCTACGATCCGGCATGGATACATAGTTACGCCTGCCATTTTTCCGGCAGCGAACCGGCGGTGCCCGATGATCAGCGTGTATCCTTCTTCATGGTGTGCCCGGTTTTCATCCCAGTATCCCGGAATGACCGTAAGATTCTGCATAATTCCTTTCTTCTTGATCGACTCACTCAGCTCTGATAAATCGCCCAGGTCTTTTCGTGGGTTATCCGGATGCTGGTGAATCAGCTTGGCGTTGATATTCGTTATTCCACTGGTTGTCATTTCAAATTCCTCTCTTTCTCGGTGTTTTCAAGGTTTTCTCCTGTTTTTATCTCATTTTGGACTGTAGTCTATCGGAATACCGTGTAGACTCAGAAAATTCAAGGGTTACACAGTGTTTTTGCGTCTGCTCATACAGTTCCTGCCAGAGTTCTTTGTTCTTGATCTCTTTTCCATGTGGTCTGCGCCACTCTTCCCGTTTCCATTTGTCCATGTTTCCTTCATTTATGGTGGTGGCCAGGAACTGATCCGGCGTGTAGACAGTCACTTCACACGGTCGGAGCATTCTCAGACCAGCAAGGATAGCGATCATGCTCATTCTGTGGTAGGTCGTGTTCTGTTCGGTCTCGATCTGTGCTTTCACTGCCGGCCCTTTCTTAGTCTCGCATTCTACCAGAGCGATACACTTTCCATTTTTTGCGGTTGGTCCCCGGAAGTTTACTTCCGTGAACAGTTCTATCTTCATCTTCCGTCCTCCTTATCCGGATCATTTCATAATGCCGATATGGAAATCCGGTTGCTTTGTTGATTCCTTCAAAATAGGTGTCCTTTACTATGTAGTATCCTTTTTTCGGTCTCGGTTCTTTTTGCCACCGGTACAGAATATCCGTCTCCGGTTCCGGAAGCGGCATATTTCTGGATCTTGAAAAACTCGCTTCTTTGATCTTGTGATCCAGAACACCGTCCTCCACATATTTTTTCTGTGTTTTCTCATTTTTTGTGATGTACTGGGCGAGTTTCCGGAACTCTCCTTTTTCGTATAGCAACTGCTTATTCCGAACCTTCCCATGCTTCCAAGCTGCAGCTATGATCAGATCGGTATCCTGGATTCGGTTCAGAACTACATGAACATGCCAGTTGCCAGACGGCGTGCATTCAATATTCCGGAGCCACCGGAGTTCCTCGCCACGTTTCCGGTATTCTTTCTTGCAATATTTATAAAAATCTTCAAAATCTTTTACCGCTTGCTTCATGTCCGCCGGACGTTCTTCTTTCGGATATGTGAGTGTGAAGAAGTAATCATTCACTTTGAAATACATCCGGAGTCTGTGACGTGCTTTCCTCTCCCTGGTCCATTGGTTGACCTGCTCCACTTCCTCCGGTGTGGCTTTCTTCTTCCTGGCTCTCTTTTCTCCCGGTGCTCCATACCTTCCATCCAGATATTCCTGTCTCTCTATTACATTTCCCAAATCGTATGTCACTCGTCTGATTCTCATAGCGTGTCCTCATAACTTTAATAGTCTTATCAAGTTATTAAAAAGGGCGGTTGCCTTGTAAATACTTGACTTTCCCGCCGCTAAAAGGTACACTATAAGTGCTTAGTTTATTCGTGTACCTTTATGGTTGCGGCGCTTGCGATATTTCTTTTCGCAAGCGTTTTTTATTCTTCATTTAAATATGAAAAATTCATTTTCAGGAATATCTTTAAGGCTTCTGCATCTGATGGTGCCTCGATATCCTCTCCGGCTGTGATCGCAAATACCACGTCTCCTAAGATTGGCCATCCGTGCCTGTCTGCATCATAAAAATAGCTTCCAAGGCGGTTGACTTCTTTCTGCTTCATTATTCCGTCCTCATCCACTAACATGATCATAGGCATCTTGAATGTCTCATATAAGGTTTTCGTGCTTACGATTTCAAAATGCCCGCCTACTGCTTTCTGTAGATCACGGAAATCATCAAAGTTTACATCAATTACTGATATAATGTTATCCGGTGTTACTTTTACTGTTTTCACTGCTTGTCCTCCTTTATCCTTTCACTTTTATTGTTTTTACGCCTATCCTATCCAGATAATTTGCCAGATCCGACAAGTATGCGATCGCATTATTCTTGTAATACTCGGATGTACCGTCAACCCTTTCCAGCGACTGCAGTTTGTTGATCATCTTATCAAGCTCTGACGTTCTCATGCTCTTACGCTGCTTCTCTTCTGGCACGTTCCTTCGCCTCCCTTATTTTCCTTTTCCGGTACTGCCATTCCCGTATCCGGAAATATTCCAGTGCAAATGCTCCAGTAGTAAGTGTTGTGATTCCAAGTGCTGCATATAAATAAAACAGCTCCTGACTTTTCACTGAGCACGCACCAGCCATCATTAAGATTCCGATAATACTTGCCGTTACGCTGAGTGTCTTTGCGATCTTGTAAAACATCTCTTATCCCTCCTTTGCTTGTCCAACCGGTACCGCTTACGCGGTTTTCTCTCGTTGGTATCCAAAATATTCTACGTAATTTCTTACCAGCTCTGCTGTTGTTGTCTCTTTCTCTTCTTTTTGCATGACGGACATATCGATTTCCTTTCCGTCAATGTTTACAATAAAAATATGTTGCAAATCCACCACCTCTCTTTAAACTATGCGATACTGATTGTACTTGTTGATTTGTCCTACTACTGTCTGGTATAATTTCCGTATCAAATTATGAAAGGATAATCATCATGCTTTCGTTTGTATCAAATATCGATTTAGAAAAAATTATAAATATTTTATTAGAGCCATCTGTCACTCTTACTCTTGGCATCTTTACATTACTAATTAGTCGAAACTCTAATTTATCTACTTTAGCTCGTGAAAGACTAGATAAGGTATACCATCCACTCTTTTTAGAAATCGAACCTTTTTTATACAAAAAAGTATCTCTTAACAACATAAATGCTTTTCTTTCTAAATACTATGAATTAGAAAACTCACATTCTCTTCTTATTGATCCTGTTTTACGTCAAGAGATTCGCTGGCTTGAAAAACCATCTGCTCTGCAAGAGGATAAATATGGCTATAATCAATGGTTCCGAATTTGCGATCAGATTTCCAAAACATATGACAAATTATGTAAACAAGCTCATCTCCCTGTTCGCAGTATTTCTTATCGGATTAACTACAGGCAATATCGTTCAAAAATTCGTATGATATTCGCTCTTATATGGATTGAACTACCAGCAATTGCATTTTTTAGCCTATTACTCGGTTTCGCATCTCCACGTCTTTTATCTGTTACATATGCATTGTTCTTTTTATTTTTGATGAAGACATTTTTGGATAACTTGTAATACAACGATTGCGCAAAGGAATATAATAGCTACTCTTTCTCTGGGATATCTGTTTATCAGGTATCCCATTATTAAAGCAATTCCAACAATATACAGGACAACCACTATTTCCATCTCATCCCTCCTTACTTTTCCAGAAAATAATCCACGGTTACGCCGAAGTAATCAGCAATTTTTTTTAACTTGTCAGCTTTCGGCTTGCTTCTCCCGTTTTTCCAATCCGACAAAACCGATTGGGCGATTCCTGTTTCTTTAGATACTTGATAAGCCGTTTTGTTATATTTAACTAATAACTCGGCAAATTTTTCGTACAAAACTCACACCTCCTTATCTTCTTAATGCTATTGCAGATACTACGGAAATGTGATATACTTCGGTTATGGACAAAAAGCAATCATATTTCCGTAGCATACACTTCAACCATTGCGCCGGTTTTCTTGTGTATGCTCATACTATACTACGGTTATCCGTTTTAGTCAATCTATTTTTAACGGTTTTCTTTAGTATTGCTTATCTTTGTGAAAGGTGAACATATTATGTATGAGATTTTTAGTAAATTACTACAGAAATACGGTGTAACTCCGTATAAAGTAAGCAAAGAAACAGGAGTATCTCAATCTACTCTGAGCGATTGGAAGCGTGGAATCAGTACACCAAAACCCGATAAATTACAAAAAATAGCTGATTATTTTGGTGTCCCTCTTACCTATTTTTTATCTGAAACTGCAAAATCACCTAAGGTGGAAGAAACTCAAAAACTCACTGCGTATGAAATATTTGAAAAGCTATGTGAGAAAAAAGGGATAACTCCATATCGTTTTTGTAAAGACACTGGAATCAATTCTTCAACAATAAGCACCTGGAAGAAAAAGGGCAGTGAATGCTCCGCCAAAACAGCAAAAGCTATTTGTGAGTATTTTGATGTCAGCATGGATTATCTAATGACTGGAGCATCTTCTATCGACAGTAAAAATTTAACAGCCAAAGATGAACGGGATATCGCAAAAGATATGGAAAGCATCCGGAACAAATTATTAAACGGTTCGGATGGTCCTCTTTCTTATGACGGAGAACCAATTCCGGAAGAGGATGCCGAACTGCTCCTTGGACAGATCGAACTGATGATGCGCCGATTGAAACCTATTAACAAAGAAAAATACAATCCGAACAAAAACAAAAAGTAGGTGGTAGATCTTGAAAGCACATGATGTTAAGCGCTTAGTTGCCCGCTACGTCCAAAAATTTGAAACCAGAGATCCTTTTGAACTGGCAGAGCATCTAAATGTGGAAGTCCAGACCGGACCTATGGGAAGCCGATCGGGATGCTACATGTTCCTGAAGAACCATAAATGTGTATTTTTAAATGAGAATCTGGAAGAACATGAACGAATACTCGTCATGGCTCATGAGTTGGCGCATTCGATTATGCACCGGAAAGAGAATTGTTATTTCATCCGGAATAAAACTCTTCTGCTGACTTCTAAGACGGAAATTGAAGCAAACACATTTGCGGCAGAGCTTCTGATTCCCGATGATTTGATATACGAAAATCCGGGATTAAGTAAAGCACAGATTGCTCGAATTGCCGGGTATGATGAAAAAATAATGGAATTTAAAAAAATTGATAAATAAATCATATACCTTTTATTAGAGGTAATTTTACATGTATATAAAAATACAAAATAATAGATACGAGGTTTTCATATGATAATTAAAAGCATACACATAGATAAATTTAGGGCTCTTGAAAATATAGATTTTGATTTAGGATCAAAATTAACTGCAATAGTAGGTCATAATGGAACTATGAAAACTACCATTTTAGGTATTTTAGGTCAAACATTCTCTATTGGCAAAAGTAACCCTATGTACGGAGAAAGTACGATTGATAATTATAAATACCGTTCTCAATTCGCAGAAAAATTTAAATTGTCCGATAAAGATGTTCCCGGAACACATCAATGGCGATTAAATCTGTATCCCAATATATATAAAAATGATTTTTTTGAAGCCCACAGTATATACCGTGATAAGTCCGATCCCATCCCGCGCTTTTGGTCTACTGAAGGTAAGTCAGCTGGTACCGGATACCCGCAAGTTCCTGTTTATTACTTGAGTCTAAAAAGAGTATCACCTATTGGTGAAGAAGACTCTTTTGAATATTTAAATCAACTTACTTCTGAAGAAAAAAGTTTTTTAACATTGGAATATAAGGATATCATGTCCGACTTTTCAACCAATATAGAAATTGACACTATACACTCAGGAATAAAATATACCGCCTCCATCCACCCAGATAATCAGGATGCTTTATCCATATCTGCCGGGCAAGATAATTTAGGAAAAATTTTAATTTCTGTATTATCGTTCAAACGCTTGATGCAAAAATATCCAAACGATTATAAGGGAGGAATTTTGCTGATTGATGAAATTGAATCAACATTTCACCCTTTATCGCAAATGAGACTCATTAAACGCCTTTATAAATATGCTGGTGATTACAAAATACAATTTATCTTCACAACGCACTCTCCTTCTGTATTAAAAGCTACCTTTTTTGATAAATATAATCCAAGAGAAGCAAAACTTGTATATTTAAAGAAAGAAGGACCTTTGGTGAAAAATAAACTTATTTCTTCTATTGATGATGTTATTTTAGAATTATCTGGTACAGTTAAGGGAATTCCAGAAAACGATCCTAAGATTACAATTTTTACCGAAGATGACGTTGCTCAATCTTTTATCAAGTCACTACTTAATGGTGGTTTTAGAAAACATGTTACTTTTAGTCCTTGTTCTATCGGCGCAGAATCATATATTGAACTATTACGTGTAAAACTAAAACCTATTTGCGAAAGCATCCTTATCCTTGATGGAGATAAAAACAAAGAAGATATTCGCAAAAAAATTAAACAATATCATGGAAAATATGTAATGTTCCTCCCCGGCTCAACGTGCCCTGAACAAATGTTTTACAATTTTTTATATTCTTTAGATGAAACAGATTCTTTTTGGGATACAGAATTAGGCGAGTACGATAAAAAGAAATGTTTTGCCAATTATCCTACACTAATCGATCGCAAAGCCGATGTTCAACAATATAAAAAATGGTTTAACGAACAAGAAAAATATTGGGGACGGGGAAATTCTAAACTATATAATTATTGGAAACTTACTTGTCAATCTGAATATAGACAATTTTTAAATAACTATATTGAAATATATAACAAATTAGCTCCGCAAAACAATATTCAAATATTAGACCCATTAGAATAATTCTGGCCAAACTTATTATTCTAATGTATACTAATATTATACAAGGTGGTGATTTTATGACAATTAACAATCCGTTACGTTATCCTGGAGCAAAATCAAAATTAGTTCCATATATAAAAAAACTGATTGAAGCTGAAAAGCTCACAAACTGTACTCTATACGAACCTTATGCCGGAAGTGCTGCAGTTTCACTTGCTCTACTGGAATCAGAAACAATTTCAAAAGCAGTAATCAACGAATTAGATCCCTTAATTTATTGTTTCTGGAAATCAGTTATGAACGATACCGACAATTTAATCAATCTAATTGAAAAAGTTGATATCACCCTAGATAACTGGATATATTATTCACAATACAAAGATTCTTCCTATATTGAGAATAAATCAACTTTAGAAATTGGCTTTGCCGGTTTGTATCTCAATAGGACTAGCTTTTCTGGAATTTTAAACGCAAATCCACTTGGTGGAATGAAACAGCAATCTCAATACAAAATTGACTGCCGGTTTAATAAAAAAAGAATTATAAAAAGTATTCTTGAATTATCTCGCTATTCCGATAAAATTGAAATTTATAACATGGATGCTATAAAATTTCTAAAAGAAAAAACAAAATACAAAAGAAATCGCAAGACTTTTGTTTATATAGATCCTCCATATTATAAAAAAGGGCCTTCTTTATATCGTTACTTTTATAATGAAGATATGCATAAAGAATTAGCTAAATTTATAAAAACAAAATCGTATCCTTGGTTAATAAGTTATGATGATCAAACAGAAATCAAAAAGCTTTATCGACATAGTCAAAAGCAACACATTTATTTAGATTATTCAGTTAACACACATGCTCCTGGGAAAGAATTACTACTTTCTAATCTTGAAATTCCGCCAATGGAGGATGTTGGTCTTTCTCGAAATAATCTACTTGGATAAGTTTCTTTATCGACAATCATTAACTGTTTTTTTCATCAACAATATAAACTATGTCAAACATGCAATTATGCTTTCAAGAAAGGACGTGATCACATGCCATTACCAAAACCAAACACTTACACAGTTGAAGATATCTATCTTCTTCCAGATGGACAGCGTGCAGAGCTGATTGATGGTCAGATCTACAATATGGCTCCACCAAGTCCATTGCATCAGAAACTTGTAATGGAATTATCTGCAACCATCAGAAACTACATTAAATCAAATAGTGGTTCCTGTGAGGTTTATCCTGCTCCATTTGCTGTTTTTCTTAATCAGGATAATTATAATTATGTTGAGCCGGATATCTCCATAATATGTGATTCAAGCAAAATGAACGACAGAGGATGCAACGGCGCTCCTGATTTCATCATTGAAATTGTATCGCCAAGCAGCCAGCGCATGGATTACCTTACAAAATTATTTAAGTACCGTACAGCCGGTGTCCGCGAATACTGGATTGTCAATCCAATGACACGGATCGTCCAAGTCTACTGTTTTGGTGAGCCAGAAGATTCTACGCAATATTCTTTTGATGAAGAAATCAGCGTGGGAATCTACAATGATTTAAAGATCCGTATTGCCGATCTGCTGAAATAAATAAAAAAACCGCTCCTGCGCCAACAGGAACGGTCGAGCGATGAAACATACACCAATATGTTTCTCATTAAGTTCTCCGAAGAGATACTCAAACTGCAAATAATATTGTATCATCTCCGGAGCAGCCACGCAAGAGAACAAAAGTTCTCGGGCTGTTATTTTTGTACCCTTTTTTACATAAAATACAAAGGAGCTGATACAATGAGCCTAAAATATGCATACGGATATATCCGTGTATCCACGCACGATCAGGAAGAAATCTCTCCGGATTCCCAGGAGCATCTCCTCCGGGATTATGCAGCCAAAAATAATATTGTAATCCTGAAGATCTTCACGGATCTCGGTATCTCCGGAAGAAAAGCGGATAAACGCCCAGGATTTCAAGAAATGATTGGTCTGGCCAAAGGTCCGGATCATCCGGTTGACTGCATTCTGGTATGGAAATTCAGTCGCTTCGCCCGGAATCAGGAAGAGTCCATTGTGTATAAATCTCTTTTAAAGAAGCAGCATAATGTAGATGTGATCAGTATCTCTGAACCACTGGCAGATGGTCCGTTCGGTTCTCTGATCGAGCGTATCATTGAGTGGATGGACGAATACTACTCTATTCGTTTATCCGGAGAAGTATTCCGTGGCATGAAAGAAAACGCTACCCGCGGTGCATACCAGGCAAGACCGCCACTTGGTTATAAAGTTATAGAACGTGGCAAACCTCCGGTTATCGTTCCGGAAGAGGCTGCGATTGTCCGTATGATCTTTGATAAATATGTAAATGGAAAAATGAATTTTTTCGATATTGCCCGGTATCTGAACTCTCTCGGACTGAAAACGTCCCATGGGAAAGCTTTTGAACGGCGCAGTATCGAATATATTATTCAAAATCCATCTTACTGCGGTATGATCCGATGGAACCGAATGGAAAACGCCACCAACCGGATCAAAGACCAGGACGAGTGGATCATTGCTGCCGGAATGCAGGAGGCGATTATAAGTAAAGAACTCTTCGATGCCGCCCAGGAACGCCTGAAAAAGATCTATAAACCGGTTGGAAAGCGCCCCTCTTCTACATATAAGCACTGGCTGTCCGGATTACTGAAATGCCCGGTATGCGGGCGCACACTGACCGCTACGACCATGAAGCGAGCCAACGGGGAAAAGTATGCGTACTTCTCCTGCTACGGATACAGCAAAGGAAAATGTGATAAACCACACGGTGTAAGCTCTCTGGTGATCGAAAAGGAAGTCCTGAAAGCATTAGAAGAAGCTCTTGGTTCCAATTCGATTGTTTATGAAATGCGCGAAATTCGCCCGCAGGAGCTTTCTAATGAGCGTACCCTTATAAGTGAACGCCTTGCCAGTTTGAAAGGCAAAGAGGACAGGATACGTGCGTCATACAGAGAGGGTATTGATACACTGGAAGAATATAAAGAAAATAAAGCTCTGATTGCCAAAGAAAGAGACTCTCTGGAACGGCAGCTTGCAGAGCTGGAAGAAAATACGCCGGATAAGATTCCGGATGATCCTACTCCTAAAATGCTGGATCGGGTAAGCTCCGTCCATGATATTCTGTTTTCTGATTCTTACTCTCTTGTCCAGAAAAATGAAGCTTTAAAGCAGATTATAGATAAGATTGTTTACGATCGGGAATCCGATACTCTGAAAATTCATTTCTTTTTATACCACTCATAATGCCGGAAACCCACGTATTTACGGGCTTTCCGGCTACTTTATAGGTTGTGACAATTTGGTCATCCAGTTCGGACACTGAACCTGCCTTCCGTCACAGTATTGTGTCAGAATCGGCTGCCTTACATTCGGTCTGGAAAGATAATTTGCAAACAGTTCGTCCACCACTGTAGAAATGGAGTCAAAAACATTCCGTTCCGGAATCCATTTGTGATCAAAAGCCGTAGAAGATGTAATTGTGAAATCATAGCCCTGATTGCGATACCATTCGGTGTAAACCCGGTTCAGCGTAAAAGACATGATTGCCAGTACATTTGCCCGGATCGTATTTTCCGGCCAGGTTGCATAGATTTCACTGGAAGCAACATTTTTGATATAATCTTTATATTTTACATAATAATTCTGTGCGGTAGAATCGCGTGGTGAGCCATTGTGAACAACAATGTATTCCGGCACGACAACTCTGCTTAGTACAATCTCACCGGTTTCGTTTACCGGCTTGATCTCGTTTTCCGGGATTTTCGGCGGATACACACCGTACAGAGTATGTGCAGGAATCACAAAGATTTCCGGGGTCTGGTCTTCCGTGACAAGTGGACGCAGACGAATCTTCTGAATTGCCGTCACACCGGCCAGTATTTCCGTTCCTGCGATGTTGACCGGCTCGAATCCCGGAGCGTTTACTTCCAGGGTATATTCCGCATATGGCTGTTCTTCATTTGTTGCATCCAGGCTATACTCCACAGGCGGTGCGTCAAGCTCAATGGTTTCACTTTGTCCGGAGCTATCGGTTGTCAGTTCTTCCAGTGTGTTTTCAGGAATACCTGTATAGGAAATACGGATTGACGCATCTGGAACAGGAAAAGAATCAATAGACGAAGTAATCTGTATCTGCAAATTTCCCCGATCAGAAGTCTGCATGGCTTTCAAAAATCTCATATCTGATATCCTCAAGGCTTTTTATACTGTCAGAAACATTATATGTAAAAAATGTCCGTGTTGTGCAAAAATGAAGGGTATGTTATGATGAAACATACAGATGAGTATTTGGAGGAATTAAATAGATTATGCGAAAAAAGATGCATCAAACAGGGAAATTTTTTTCGTTCATTCTTTTGGGACTTGGCTGTCTCTGTCTTATATCCGGAGGAATCCTGATCGGCAGACAAATGTCAGCCACTCCGAAAGCAGAGAGTTCCGCGCCGGAAGAAGTTCCTTATGAACAGGAAAAAATTACGGATGCAGAGGTTACCGGAGAATTCTACTATGAACAGCTTTCTGATGAAGAGCAAACGGTTTACCGGGAAATTCTTCAGGGTATCCAGGAAAATAAAAAAGAAATTTATCTGCATTGCAGCAACGCGAATACTGCAAATGAAGTATTTCAGAATGTGTTAAATGACAGACCGGAAATTTTCTGGTGTGATGGAAATGCAACTTCCACAGAATATTCTCAGTCTGAAGGACAGAGCCGATATGTAGTAATAGAGCCCAATTATCTTTATGAGGGAGAAGAAAAAGAACAACGGAATCAGGAGATTGAATCGGCAAGAACCGCCTGTCTTTCTGGCATTTCAGACCTTTCAGATGAATACGAAAAGATAAAATACATTTACACCTATCTCATAGATAACGTAGATTATGATCTTGATGCACCGGATAACCAAAATATTTACAGTGCTCTTGTCGGAAAAAGATCGGTTTGTGCCGGCTATGCAAAAAGCTGCCAGTATCTGCTGCAACAACTGGGTATTTACTGTATCTATGTAACCGGACAGACTACAGATCCAAATGGAGGCGTCGCAGACCATGCATGGAATATTGTTCAGTGCAATGGTCAGTATTATTATGTAGATGCAACCTGGGGAGATCCGATTTTTCTCGGCGAAGATAATGGCTATCAGATACCGAACCTGATTGCTTACGATTATCTCTGCTGCAGTGAAAAAGAGCTAGAAAAAACACATATGATCAGCACGGACTATGTATATCCGTCATGTCAGTCTGAAAATCTGAATTATTATCAGCTAAACGGCATGTATTATGATACCTATGAGCCTGGTATGTTGCGAGAAGTGATCGACAGATCGATTGAGAGCCAGGAGGCTTATACGATATTTAAAATGTCAGATGATGCAGTCTATCAGGAGATCGTGGATGAAATGCACGAAACCCTCATGGAAGAAGGTGCAGGATACCTGGGTGAGCTGTATGGACTTTGGCAGGTTTCTTATTCATACAGTGAAGAAGCATCCCTTAACAAATTTATTATTTACTGGTTTTATGAATAAAAAGATAGTGGGCAGAACAATTTGCCCACTATCTTTTTATCTACAACGTCGTTTCCAGATTGTTTCCCGAAATGTATGCCGCAAGCTTTTCACCAAGCAGTTTATATTTTTCGCCTTCTAACAGTGGATCTTCCCTCAGGATTTCCCCCGATGCTTCTCCTGCTTTTTTCAGAAGCTCCGAATCCTGGAACACATCTCCGATCCGGAAATCCATTAATCCGCTTTGACGGATTCCAAAAAGATCTCCTGGTCCCCGAAGCTTCAGATCTTCATTCGCAATAAAAAATCCATCATTGGATTTGTTCAGGATCTCAAGTCGTTTTTTTGTCTCTTTCGTCTTCGAACCACTCATAAAAATACAATAGGACTGGTATCTGCCACGTCCTACGCGCCCGCGGAGCTGATGAAGCTGTGCCAGCCCAAAACGCTCAGCATTCTCCACCATGATCACCGTAGCATTCGGCACATTGATACCAACCTCGATAACTGTTGTCGACACCAGGACCTGGATCTCATTCTTTGCAAATGCTCCCATGATCTCGTCTTTTTCTGCCTGTTTCATCCGCCCATGAAGTGCAGCGATCCGGATCTTGTCACCCATCTCACTTTGCAGAAGCTGCGCATAGTCAAGAACATTCTCTGCATCCATTGCCTCGCTCTCTTCTACCATCGGACAAATCACATAGCACTGTCTTCCTTCGGCGACCTGCTTCTGCATAAAGCGGTAAGCAGTCGGTCGGTAACTGGTATCCACCACACAGTTCTTGATTGGCAGACGGTTTGCCGGAAGTTCATCAATCACCGAAATATCCAGATCTCCATATAAAATGATTGCCAGTGTTCGAGGAATCGGTGTCGCACTCATTACAAGAATATGAGGAATTTGTCCTTTCCCGGCAAGTGCCTCTCTCTGACGGACACCAAATCGATGCTGTTCATCGGTAACAACAAGTGCCAGATTCTGGTATTCCACCTTCTCCTGGATCAGCGCATTGGTTCCCAGAACAATCTGCACTTCTCCCGCAGCAATCCTCTGATAAGCTTCCCTTTTTTCCTTTGCTGTCATCGACCCGGTCAAGAGCTCGGTTTTCACCGGAATCTGATACTTTTCCAGCATCTCTATGATTGATTCGTAATGCTGCTTGGCCAGAACTTCTGTCGGAGCCATCATTGCGCCCTGATAACCGTTCAGTGCCGCCAGAAGAAGAGCCAGAAGCGCTACTATTGTCTTACCAGAGCCAACATCCCCCTGGATAAGGCGTGACATCACTAGCTTTCCGCACATCTCCTCCTGGATCTGTTCCCAGACTCTCTTCTGTGCTCCGGTCAGTTCATATGGCAGATTTGCAAGAAAGCGGTCGATTTCCGACCGCCTTTTTATCACAAATCCGTTTTCGGCACGCTCATTTCGCTCCCTCGTCCTGCGAAGAGCAAGCACGAAAACTAAAAATTCTTCAAATACAAGTCTCTCTCTTGCATGGTAGAATTCTGCCTTATCCAGTGGAAAATGTATCCCGCGGATCGCATAGTTATACTCAGCCAGATGATATCGAAGGCGCAGATCTTTCGGTAGATCATCAGAGACGAGATCCAGATATTCCATTGCACCTTTAACCGCTTTTGCTACCGCATTGTTCGTCATACCGGCAGTTAACGGATAAATTGGCTGAAGAGTTCCACACTTTTTATCGTAACTATCCGGTGGTGAAAATAACTCTGGATGCTCCATAATCAGCTGATCCTTTTTTGAAACTACCCGTCCTCTTATGATAACCGGCATTCCCTGCTTCAATGTATTACGCAGAAACGGCATACGAAACCAGATCACCTTCAAAGTACCAGTCAGATCTTTTACGTATGCTGTCGTAATCTGCATACGCTTTCCTCCTCCAACCTGTACCCTTCCGTATATCACACCTTTTACCGTGCTGATCTTTCCTTCTTCCAGCTCTCCTACGCTTACCGGCTCTTCATATACATCATATCCTCTGGGATAATAACGGAGCAGATCGCCGATGGTAAAAATTCCCATCTTGTGAAACAGTTCCTCGGTTTTTGCCCCGATTCCTTTCAGGTTACGGATTTCTGACTGCTCATTCATAAGCCTATTCTACCGCCAACACATAGTAATAAATCGGCTGTCCGCCCATGTGTGCATCTACGTCCATATCCGGATATAATTCTTCAATCTCTGCTGTCAGCTTTTCTGCTTCTTCTTCGGAAACTTCTTCTCCATAATAGAGACTGATCAGTTCAGAATCATCATTTACCAGCTGTGCCAGCATGTCCTTTGTAGTACCATCGACAGACTTGCCAACTGCAAGGATACCTGCATCACCAATTCCCATGATATCACCTTCATGGATTTCTTTATCATCGATGTGGGTATCACGGACAGCATAAGTCACCTGACCTGTCTTTACACATTTGATCGCTTCCAGCATCGTCTCTTCATTTGTATCCACATCTTCTTCTGCATTGTAATTCAGAACTGCTGTGATTCCCTGCGGAACGGTCTTTGTCGGAATTACGATAATATCCTTGTCTTCTGTCAGATCACGCGCCTGATTTGCAGCCATTACGATATTCTTATTATTCGGAAGAATGTAAATATAGTCTGCATTTACATGATCGATCGCTGTCAGCATATCCTCCGTACTCGGGTTCATGGTCTGACCACCCTCGATAATATAATCCACGCCAAGTTCTTTGAAGATTTCATTTAATCCTTCTCCGATCGAAACAGCAATAAATCCGACTTTTTTACGCGGCTCTTTGGCTTTTTCTTTCTCTTTCTGGGCTGCTGCAAGCTTTTCCGCATCTTTAATCAACTTTTCCTGATGCTCTTCACGCATATTGTCAATCTTCATACGGGATAACTGTCCATAAGTAAGTGCTTTCTGGATTGCAAGTCCCGGATCATTCGTATGAACATGGATCTTAACAACGTCTTCATCAGCTACACATACGATAGAATCACCAATCGATTCCAGATAAGCCTTAAATTCTACTTCATCCTTTTCTGTAAATTCTTTGTCCAGGAGAATAATAAATTCGGTACAGTAACCAAATTTGATATCCACTGTACTCTCATTTTCAACCTTTGTTGCATTAACAGCCGGAGAAGCCGGTGCAAGTGCACTATAGTCAATCTCTTTGCCGAGGAATGCATCATATGCCCCGCGCAGCACCTCCAGAAGTCCCTGTCCGCCGGAATCTACAACACCTGCCTCCTTTAATACAGGAAGCATATCCGGAGTCTTTGCCAGAACAGTCTCTGCCTCTTCAATCAGCTTCGGGAGAAATTCTTCCAGATCATCTGTCTCTTCTGCAAGTGTCTGAGCCTTTTCAGCCACTCCTTTTGCAACGGTAAGAATCGTACCTTCCTTCGGCTTCATAACAGCCTTATATGCTGTCTCTTTTGCACGTACAGCTGCTCTTGCAAGTGCAGGTACATCAATTTCACTTTCCGTCTTGATGGATTTTGTGAAGCCACGAAGCAGCTGAGAAAGAATAACACCGGAGTTACCTCTTGCACCACGGAGAGAACCGGATGAAATTGCCTTCGCAAGAGAAGCCATATCCATGCCTTCCAGTGCAGTTACTTCTTTCGCTGCCGCCATAATTGTCATAGACATATTGGTTCCTGTATCACCATCCGGTACAGGGAACACGTTCAGTTCATTGATATATTCCTTTTTTGCTTCTATATTCTGTGCGCCTGCAAGAAACATCTTCGCAAGCAGTTCTACATCGATACTCTTTGTTGCCACAACAAGTTCCTCCTTAATTAATCGATCACGCGGACGCCTTCGATATAGATATTGATCTTATCGACGCTCATACCTGTAAATTCTTCAACTTTATACTTCACGTTGCTGATCAGATTGTCTGTTACTGCTGAAATACTTACTCCGTAAGCTACGACCACATGAAAATTAAGTGTAATCTTATTCTCATCAGAGATTCCGACCTGGATTCCCTTTGTAAGGCTTTCTTTTTTCAAAAGTTTTACCAGACCATCTTTCATGCTGACAGCTGCCATACCGACAATTCCAAAACATTCAACTGCTACAGATCCTGCATATTTTGCGATCACTTCCGGATCGATCGTGATGATTCCTAAATCAGTACTCATACTTCCCTTCATATGCCATCCTCCAATTCTCAAAATTCATATCAATAAATCTATTTTTAAACGTTGAAAATATTATACTCTATTTCCAATGCTTTTACAACCAATGCAGCCGTATAATCAGGCATGCTGACACCTGCCTGATTATACGGCAGCTCACTTAACAGTTCACTGTCGTACATTCGCTAAATACAGATCCAATCAGATTTTTGTGCGAGCACAAATCTGGACAGCTCCGTATTTGGCTCATCGTATACGCAAAAAACCGAAGCTTAAAAGCTTCGGTTCTCATCATTCCGCTCAGATTAAGCTCTTTCAACGCGTCCGGATTTCAGGCAGCTTGTACATACGTACATTTTCTGTGTTCCGCCGTTTTCCGTTTTAACTCTAACGGATTTTACGTTAGATTTCCACATCTTAGATGATCTTCTATGAGAGTGACTTACGTTATTTCCGAAATGAGCACCCTTTTCACAAATAGCACATTTAGCCATGATTGCACCTCCTAACGATCTGAAATGTCTGTTTACAAATCTTACAGACTCACAACAATAGTCATTTTAACAGAAACTTTTAACAATTGCAAGTGTTATTTTCACTTTTATGCATTTTTTGTTTCTTCATTGTGTCCATAATAGCCCTCATACTTCTGTGAGCCATAATATTTGTTATAATATCCCTTCTGGTTCTTACGCTCTACCTTGTTAAGGACAACACCAAGAACGGACACTCCCGAATTTTCCAGCTGGTCTTTTACATTCTGCACCAGACGGTATTTGGTCTTACCTGCTTCGACAACAATGATCGCGCCATCACTCTGATGTCCGATGATTGCCGCATCAATAACAAGACCAAGCGGCGGACAGTCAATGATAATATAATCATAGACATTCTTCATGGACTCCAGCATACCGGTAAAACGTTTGGATTCCAGAAGCTCTGTCGGATTCGGAGCCTCCGGTCCGGAAAGAAGAATATGAAATTTCGGAATATTTGTCGCCATAATCACATCTGCAAGCACACACTGTCCGGAGAGGAAGTGTGACAGCCCTTTATCTGCGCCGGTAATCTGAAGTTTCGATGCCATAACAGAATTCCTGATATCCGCATCAACAAGAATAACAGATTTTCCCATGTCTGCAATTGATTCTGCCAGCGCAACAGAAACAGAGCTTTTCCCCTCTCCCGGCACACAGCTTGTTACAAGAATGACTCTTTTATCATCTCCGCAAAACTGCAGATTGGTACGCAATGTCCGGATTGATTCACGCACCCCGTAGCTTTTCTTTTCAATCGATAAATTAACCTTTTTCACCAAAACACCTGCTTTCTTCCCCACGCGGGGCTATCTGAATCTCTTTATCTGCTCTTCCATATCCGTCTTGGATTATCTATAAAAATCTCTTCCGCATAATCCTGTCCCATCTTTTTTCTGACGTAAGCGGCACACTTCCCGAGGTTCATCTTCCGCCCCTCCAGATTGTGTGCATCTGATCCTATAAAATCCACAAGATCATCTTTCATCAGACCGGCACAGAACTTTTTAATCGTATGTCCTTCATATCCCAATACGGAATCTGCATTTATCTGAATCTGTGCTCCAAGTTTTTTCAGTTCCTGGATTCTCTCCGGTTCCTGACAGCAAAAATACCTTTCAACATGTGCAACGATCGGTCGATATCCCTTGGTGATCAGCTCATAAATGTAATTACGGACCGTGACAAAACTGTCATTAGTTGAAAACTCTGTCAAAACATATCTGCTTCCAAGCATCGTCGGCCGAAGCTTCTTATCAAGATGCCGGAGCATCTGCTCATTCCGGTAATACTCACAGCCAAGCCTCAGTCCAATTCCAACTTCTTCAGCATAATCGCGAAGTTCATGGTATACCCGGATCACCTTTTTCATGGAAGGCTCAAACATCTCTGGTCTGTAATGCGGAGTCGCAATGATATAACGTACTCCCTGCTCATAGGCATCCCGTATCATTGCTCTGGAAGTCTCCATATCCGGTGCTCCATCATCCACTCCCGGAAGAATATGACAATGAATATCTACTAACATCAAAACGTATTTCTCCTGTCAAAAAGAAAACGCCCCTCACGGTGACTACCGCCATAAAGAAGCGCTTTCAACATATGTTTGTAAATTATCTAACAGCTTTCTTTTTAAGACCGAATGCTGCTGCTACTGCTGCCAGTCCAAGTACTGCAACTGCTGATACAGCTGTTGCGCTTGTAGCCGGTGAAGTAGCTGTTCCTGTAGCGGATGTAAGAGTTGTCTTGTCAACAACAAATGCAACCGGTGACAGTGAACTAAATGTACCTGTTACTGTTCCATCTGCAACAGTTGTGTCAATCTTCTCCCAAGCTGATCCATTGTAATGCAGGATCTGAACTTTAGAAGAAGCTGTTACGCCTTTCATTGCGAATGTGATCTTAAGTGGGAATTTAGCTCCTTCCGGCGCTGTAACTTCCTTAACATCAGCAACTGTCATATTCGCATTAAAATCGCTCCCAAGTACTTCTTTCAGTTTTGCTTCAGTCTTAATGTCTGCAACTGCCTGTGTATATTCTGCCGAGATTTCAGATGTGATAGAGACATTCACTGCATTACCGTCTGCATCTGTCGCGCTGCTTACAGCTGTAACAACTGTAGAAGCTGCCGGGCTTGGTGCTGCAAATGCCGTCATTCCAATGCAAGATACCATAGCTGCAATAAGACCAACTGTCTTTAAGATTCTTGACTTCATTTTCTTTGACCTCCTCACATAGTTTATTTGATATTCGCTATATCAAGCTATACTATACTACAATTACATTATTTTGTAAAACATTTTTAATATTATTTTTTTTAATTCTTTATTGTCTACCAGATACTGCGCATGTCCGTCTTTCTCAATAATCTCACCCGGAACTTTCACGGTGTCCTCTGCAATCTTATAATCTGCCAGCTCTTCCATCTCATCCGCAGTCATATTTGTTGTCATGTAATCCTCCAATTTCTGGTACAGAGAAAGATACTCTGTTTTGCTTTGAATATTCTGCATCTTCTCGATCAGAGCATCCATAAACTGTGACTGACGTTCCATGCGCTGATTGTTACTGTCAAGGACTTCAATATCTCTTTTACGGACATATTTTTCAGCAAGTTCCCCATTAAGAGTAACTTCTGCACCTTTTTCAAATGCAGGATCAACAGCTGTATAATCTTCTGGCACGGTAAGAGTAATTCCTCCAACCGCATCGGTTGCTGCAACCAGCCCCTCCAGCGTCAGTGAAAAATAAGAATCCACATTCACGCCATACATCAGTTCTGATACCTTCTCGGATGTCAGACGGCAGCTCTCTTCTACCCCGTCCCCATATGCGTACTGAAGTGCGATCTGCCCATTTTCCGTCATCAGCCTGTTACCTGTCACATCATAAATATCGATTCCCACCATAGAATCTCTGGAAATCTGAATGATCTGTGCCGTCTTCTCTTCTTTATTAAGGACCAGAAGATTCAGGCTGTCGCTCTGTCCGTTTTCTCCCGGGTTATTACCAAGATCTGCTTTTTCTTCCTTGTCAACACCCATGAACAGAACGGTCTTGATATCCGGGTTGAGTTTGTATTTCTTTCCGTCTTCTTCGATGATTCCGGACTGTGATTCCGTTTCGTCTGCACCCGCTTCTGCCGATGCCTCCTGTTTTTTCTGCGTACCGCTTTTCCCTTTTGTAACCGTATAAACGACACCTGCCAACAGCCCTGCGCAGATAACTGCAAGTATCACGATTACCAGATTTCTATTCTTCATTTGTCAGAACCGCCTCCACAAGAAGTCTATGGTTTGATTCTCCCGTCACACAGGTACTGAGCGACAGGATCCGGTCTTCTGTTCCTACGCTTTCGATATCACTGTAACGGCTTCTCAGGTCTCTGGAATCCTGAAGTGAATCCAGGAAAGCCTGTCTCTGGTCATCCATTACATAATTGAAAGAGTTGATCAGATGACGGTCGTCATAAATAACTGCCGCAAAAATCCGGTAAGTCAGAACATGATCTGGTGTATAAATGATCACATTTGGATATTTTTCAATATATCCTTCTTCCAGATAACGATCCAGTGTATGAAACATGGTATCTACACCCTCACCCATCTGATGTCCGTAAATAACCGTATTGAAATCTGTAAAATTCTTACTGTTGCATGCCTGTGTAAAAATAGCACCATCCGCCGCTTCTACCCGTTCCCAGGTATGAGATAGATAATAATTATCATCCTCATTATTCTGGCAAACCGGATAATCAACGGTTGTTCCATCAATCTTAATCCATGCGTAAATGTCCGGATTTTTTTCCTGAAGAACAGTAAAATCAACCGGTATCTCCGGCTTTGTCTGCTCTCCGTCATCACTATCTGTTTTTGACGGTTTCACATTTTCCGTTGCCAGCTTTTTTGCATCATCATACGACTGCTTCGTCTTTGCCGCCGTGGCGTAATACCAAATCAGATAACCTGCACAGCAGACTGCTATCACAAGCAACACCGCAACAATAATCTTTCTTGTCCTGTCTTTCAAATCGATTCCCTCTTTTCTGTCGGAATCGCTGCAAGCATATGAAGTCCAAGATATTTTTTAATATCATCTTCATTTTGGACTGTATCGTTAACCAAATATTTAATCACAATAATTCCTATAGCCAAAAATGCAACCGCCAACGCTCCCATTATTGTATTTTTCATCGTATTCGGTGATGAAGCTTTTTTAGGTACCACCGCTTCCTCCACAATCTTAGGTTTATCACTAGACATAACATACGCTACTCGTTCTGCTGTCACTTCTGCAAGTTCATTTGCAATTGCCTTTGCCTCTTTTGCATTCTCATCAATTACCGTAAAGCGCAAAATTCGTGTATCAGACTGATTATCTGTCTGAATCATTGCCACAAGCTCATCATACGAATATTTCAATTTTAACTTTTCAATCACCTCTTCTATAACTGGGCGGCTCGTCGCAAGAATTTCAAAATCAGCTGTAAGCTGCGATCCCATCTGGATATCTGCAAGAGATGTCACACTGGTTGTCTTCGTTAAAATATAAATCATTGATGAAGCTGAATATTTCGGAGTAAGGAAGAGTTTTGTCCCACTAAACGCAATCACTCCACCTACGATAAAGCACAGAATAATCACCCATAATTTATTCAGCAATAAATGAAAGATCTCGCCAAGATCAATCTCGATCTCGTCATCTCTCTGTGCCTCTAACTGTTTTAATTCATTCATATTTTTCTTTCCTCTTCTGTTTTTTACTTCCAGGATCCGTTTAATTCCACAATTTTTTCGGATAAACGCCATCCTCTGTCATTTTCTTGAATCCGGCCTGTGCAAGTTCTGTATCTTCTTTATAAGTAATACCGATCCATTTATCGTGTGTTTCCAGAACCTTTACATCCACATTTCCTTCTTTTAAAAGATCTCCTACAATATTTGGAAGAAGATATTCTTTTTTCAAAGGATCTCCTGCTTCATCTTTTAAAAATTCTGCAAATCTCTCATCCAGAACCTGAATGAAATCCGGATAACCAGCCCACATATTCATAGATACATTAGAATCTGGTGTGATCCACTTCTGAACCTCTTCGCTGTCGCAGTGAACCCCGTCAGCCTGGATACTGATTCCGGTTGTCTCATGAATCTGTTCAAGCATTCCATTTTCATCTACCACGCATACGCCACGGGTAACTGTTCCATTCTCACTGACCGTATTTTTCAGAATAAATCCAGCCATGCCCATCTGCATCTTATCTGCTGTCTCTGCGTGCGCAATCAAGTAATCATGGAGAAGCTTAAACGCTTCCTTTCCATAATAATCATCTGCATTGATGATCACAAACGGTTCTTTTACTACATCTTTACAACACAGGACTGCCTGACCGGTTCCCCAAGGTTTGGTACGTCCCTCCGGAACTTCAAAACCAGCTGGAATATCTGCAAGATCCTGATATACATATTCCACCTCGATCTGATCTCCGATACGATTTCCGATTACAGAACGGAATTCTTCTTCAATATCTTTTCTGATAATAAATACAACCTTGTCAAAACCAGCTTCTTTTGCATCATAAATAGAGTAATCCATAATGATCTCCCCATTCGGAGACATCTTGGCGAGCTGCTTGATTCCTGTTCCAAATCTTGAACCGATTCCTGCTGCCATAATAATCAGAGTAGTCTTCATAATAAATTCTCCCTCACTAAAAAACTGTCAATCTACATTATATACACTGTTTTTCTCCGTCAAAACATTACATTTTAAACGCTTTATTCAAAAATCTTACATAAAAACAGCTATTCGTAATTATACTTCAATTTTTTCACAATGTCTACCACCTATTACGAAATTAAGGAACTCCCCTCTTCCTATCCATAACATTTTGATATGAATATAATTCATTATTGCTATTTTACGTTATCTTTTACTCATGATATGATGAACCCAGTTAAAAAAATAACAAAAATGAATTAGAGAAAGAGAGAGGTACTAAAATGGAAGACAATAAATTATGTCTTGAAAAGCAGCCATTATCTGATGAACTGCTCAACAAAATGAATGCCTACTGGCGTGCTGCCAACTACCTGTCAGCCGGTCAGTTATACCTTCTTGATAATCCGCTTCTGAAAAAGCCATTGACCATGGATCAGATCAAGAAAAAAATCGTCGGACACTGGGGAACCGTACCTGGACAAAACTTCATCTATGTACACTGCAACCGTGTCATCAAACGTTATGATCTGGATATGATTCTTCTTTCCGGTCCGGGACATGGCGGAAACTTCCTGATCGCCAACACTTACCTGGAAGGTTCCTATAGTGAAGTTTATCCAAACATCAGCCAGGATGAGGAAGGCATGAAGAAAATGTTCAAGCAGTTCTCATTCCCATGCGGAGTTCCGAGTCACTGTGCTCCTGAAACACCAGGTTCTATCAATGAGGGTGGAGAACTTGGATATTCAATTGCTCACGGCTTTGGTGCTGTTCTGGACAACCCAGATCTTATCGCTACAGTTGTTGTCGGTGACGGTGAAGCTGAAACAGGACCGCTTGCTACTTCATGGCAGTCCAACAAATTCCTGAACCCGATCACAGACGGTGCTGTTCTTCCAATCCTTCATCTGAACGGATACAAGATCAGTAACCCGACCATTTTCTCACGTATTTCTCATGAGGAAGTGGAAAACTTCTTCAAGGGCTGCGGATGGAAACCTTACTTCGTAGAAGGTGACGATCCGATGACTATGCACAGAAAAATGGCTGAGACTATGGATGCCTGCATCGAAGAAATCAAAGCAATCCAGAAAAATGCCCGTGAAAACAATGATCCTACCCGTCCGTTCTGGCCAATGATCGTTCTTCGTACTCCAAAGGGATGGACAGGACCAAAGGTTGTTGACGGACTTCAGATTGAAGGATCTTTCCGTGCACATCAGGTACCGCTTTCTATGGAATCACCAGAACATCTTGACCTTCTGAAAGAATGGTTGGAAAGCTACCATGCAGAAGAACTCTTCGATGAAAAAGGACATCTGATTCCGGAACTTGCAGAACTTGCTCCAAAGGGAGATGCCCGTCTTGGTGCAAACCCGCATGCAAATGGCGGACTTCTTCTGAAAGACCTTCGTCTTCCGGATTTCCGCTCATACGGAATCGAAGTAGAACCTGGCAAGACAAAAGCTCAGGATATGATCGAACTTGGCGGATACATCCGCGACATCTTCAAATTAAATGAAGACAGTAAGAACTTCCGTATCTTCGGACCAGATGAAAGTATGTCCAACCGTCTGTACAAAGTATTTGAAGAACAGAAACGTGACTGGCAGGCAGACTTGCTTGACACTGATGACTGCCTTGCAAGAGACGGACGTATCATGGACGGTATGTTAAGTGAACATATGTGTGAAGGATGGCTGGAAGGATATCTTCTGACAGGACGTCATGGATTCTTTGCAAGCTATGAAGCATTCATCCGTATCGTTGACTCTATGGCAGCACAGCATGCAAAATGGCTGAAGGTCTGCAACCAGCTTTCATGGAGACAGCCGATTGCTTCGCTGAACTTTATCCTGACATCTAATGTATGGCAACAGGATCATAACGGATTTACACATCAGGATCCAGGATTTCTGGATCACATTGCCAATAAAAAGGCAGACGTTGTCCGCATGTATTTACCACCGGATACAAACTGCTTACTCTCATGCTTCGACCACTGCATCAAGAGTAAGAACTATGTCAATGCAATCGTAGCGTCTAAACATCCAAGCTGCCAGTGGCTGACTATGGAACAGGCTGTAAAGCATTGTACACAGGGTATCGGTATCTGGGAATGGGCAAGTAATGACTGCGGTGAAGAACCAGATGTTGTTATGGCTTGCTGCGGTGACACTCCTACTCTTGAAGTTATGGCTGCTGTTACTATCCTTCGTGATGAAATGCCAGAGCTCAAGATCCGCGTTGTCAATGTAGTTGACCTGTTCAAACTGGAATCAGACCACAAACATCCACACGGATTAAGTGATGCAGAATACGATGCAATCTTCACAAAAGATAAACCGGTTATCTTTGCATTCCACGGATATCCGACACTGATTCATGAGCTGACATACGAACGTCACAACCACAACATTTCTGTTCATGGATATCAGGAAGAAGGTACGATCACTACTCCATTTGACATGCGTGTACAGAACCAGATCGACCGTTTCAACCTTGTAAAAGATGCAATCATGCATCTGCCACAGCTTGGCAATAAGGGATCATTCCTGATTCAGAAGATGAACGACAAACTGGTTGAGCACAAGCAGTACATCGCTGAATACGGACAGGATCTGGAAGAAATCAGAAACTGGGAATGGCATAAATAATATCAATCGTTTTCTAATCCAAAATTCTACTTTATAACTTTATACTTACAAATATAAAAATGCTCCGGAACTTTATGATCCACACATAAAAAATTCCGGGGCATTCTCCTTATATTTTTCTTTGCAGATACACATCCCGGCTACAAAGGATACCGATTTGTACAATCCACTTTGAAAATCTATTTCTTCTTTAGTTCTTCTGACTGCTCAGAAACTTCTGAAACTCCTTCGATGCAATACTCTGAGGATACTCAATATCATAGATCAGAATAATATTTCTGGTCGGAAGCTTCTCTTCCACTTCGATTTCAAATACATTTTCCGCCTTCTTCTCTTCTTCGGCAAATTCTTCCGGGACAAATCCAATTCCAAGATTGTGACGGACTGCCGGCAAGATCAGGTCTGTCGTCGCAAGCTCCATATCCGGCAAAAACTGCAGACCATGATCTGCAAAATAATTATTCAGGAATTTTCTTGTCAGTGCCTCCGAAGTCAGGCTGATCCAAGGATAAGCCGAAAGCTCCTCCAATGAAATCTTTCTTCCTTTTAATTCTATGTAACGACTGCCGCCGATCAGCACCTCATGGTACTCCCGCAGTTTCTTCATCCTGAGCGGCTTATTTACTTGCAGATCCGTTGACACAAATGCAAGGTCTACCTTTCCTTCTTTTACCGCGTTGACCGAGTCCATGGTACTGTTATTTAAGATTTTGAAATGTACGTTCGGATAAATGCTGTTGAATTCTCCCATTGCCCGGAACAGGAAGCAGTGTAAGGCTGTCTCAGTCGCACTGATATAGATTGTCCCGTTCTCCAGACTGATCAGATTGCTCAGATCATTTTCCCCTTTAAAAAACTGGGCACACCCTGCCGATACATAGCTGTAAAAGGTTCTTCCCTCCGGTGTCAGCTTCATGCCGGATTTGCTTCTGGTAAATAACCGGCATCCCAGTTCATTTTCCAGGTTGTGTATCGTTCTCGTCACCGCCGGCTGGCTCGTCTTCAGAACGCTGGATGCCTTTGTAAGGTTCTCATACTTCGCCACATAATAAAAAACTTTATAATATTCAAAATTAGAATTCATGTGCCTCTCCTTTGTTGTCTTATCCTGTCAGTTTTTCATCTGCCGTAAGTATAGCATGCTTTTTTAATTCTTACAATTGGAATCATAGCTTACTGAACATTCGGTGCGGATCCGGTCAAGTCATCATCGATTTTTCTACCAGAGAAACCAGTCTGGAGGTACTATCCCTCGCAGCGAAACACTAAAAAAGAACTAGCGACACTTTTTATCGTGCCGCCAGTCCCTTATTTGCTCAACAATTTTCGATTATAATTGTTCAGACGCCTGCGCTTCGATCTTTCTTTTTGGTCTCATCCTCGTTCCTCTCTTCCTTCTGATTGATTTATTTTTAGCACATTTTACAAATCTGTTGTTTTTTTCTTCGGAAGGCAGAGACTGAGGATCAATGACACCACAAACACCCCTGCAACTGCATTTCCATTAAAAATATCTCCTACCTCCTTCGGAAATGCAGAAAAGAAATTTCCGGAAGTCTGTGTCAGTCCGACACCGATACAGAATGCCAGCGAAACGATGATCATGGTTCTGTCATTAAACACACACTCTTTGAGCATCTTGATCCCTTCATACATGATCGATCCGAACATCATAACCGTACATCCTCCAAGTACCGCCTGCGGAAGCGAATTGAAAAAAGCTCCAAGCGGCGGGAACAGAGAAGCAAGGATCAAAATCAAAGCCCCCATCAGAATAGTAAAACGATTGATAACTCCTGTCATAGTGACGAGCCCGATATTCTGACTGAAAGAAGTAAGCGGCAGACAGCCAAAGCATCCTGAAATCGCACTGGAGAATCCATCCACAGCAAGAGACCCCTGCAGTTCCTCCATCTTGATATCCCGCCCCAACGCACCGGTACACACTGCAGTAGTTGCACCTGTTGTCTCTGCTGCCGATACCAGAAAGACAATTGCAATAGTAAAGAATGCTCCCAGATCAAAAACCGGTTTATGGGAAGTAAAAAATACAAGCTTTGGAAGGCTGAATACACCGACCTGCTCGATCGTCTTTGTAATTCCTGAAAAATCGACCATCGGTGCAATCCCCGCCACAGTAAATACAATGGACAGAAGATACCCACAGACCAACCAGTACGTTCAGGTTCTTGTATACACCTTTTAACAGATAGCGGGCAGCCAGACACACAACCAGTGTGAAAAATCCGACCAGAAGATGATACCACGCCCCAAAATCTTCTGCCCTGTTTCCACCGCCCCAGGAATCCATTCCTACCGACAAAAGGGAAAGCCCAATCGCAATCACCACACATGCCGATACTACCGGCGTCAGGAACCGTTTCCAATATTTGGCACTCATTCCTACCAGTCCCTCAAAAATACCTCCGGCGATCACCGCACCAACCATTCCTTCATATCCAAGTTCCGGATTGGTACAGATCATCAGCAGACTGCCAAGAAAGGTAAAACTGACTCCCATAACGATCGGAAGCCTGGAGCCAATCTTCCATACCGGGTAAAGCTGCAGACAGGTCCCGATCCCCGCTGCAAACATCGCACACTGCAGAAGCTGCGTAATTTCCGCAGCACTTAAGTGATTCTCCGATCCTCTCACAAATGCCGCACTGCACACGATCAGCACCGGTGCCAGATTCGACACAAACATTGCCAGAACATGCTGGAGTCCGAACGGAATCGCCTTTTTTACCGGCACTCTTCCATTCAGACAGTAAATATTTTCCTCACTCACTGCTTCTGTATTTTTCTCTTTATCCATTTTCCTTTTCCCTCATTCTACTACAATATATTTATGGATAATCCCCTTACATCCAGTAAGGAATTATCCATCTTGTTGCTTAAGCTGTTAGAATGTAGGTAGCAATTGGATATCGTCCTTATTCTTGGACCTTGCGTCCGTAAAATAGACTGATAACCAGCTCCTCATTCGCAGCGTTCGTTTTATGCAGGTTGAATCGCCATAGGCGCATTCGTGTCACACCACAGTAGATTGAATAGGCAATGAGTAAAACTGGTATTTATCCATTGCAATAATCTTAAGGAGTGACAAATTTATGAACGCAGTAGGTATCGATGTTTCAAAAGGTAAGAGTATGGTTGCTATCATGCGACCTTTCGGTGAAATTGTTTCCACACCTTTCGAAATCAAACACACAGCCAGTGATATCCATTCACTTGTAGAACTCATCAACTCTGTTGAAGGGGAGTCCCGAATCGTTATGGAGCACACAGGACGTTATTATGAAGTCCTCGCACATCAGCTTTCAGAGGCAAATCTTTTCGTCAGTGCCATTAACCCAAAACTTATCAAAGACTTTGATAATGATTCGCTTCGCAAAGTGAAATCTGATAAAGCAGATGCTGTTAAGATTGCCCGATATGCACTTGACAAATGGCAAAATCTTAAACAGTATAATGTTATGGATGAATTACGCAATCAGCTCAAAACCATGAATCGTCAGTTCGGCTTTTACATGAAACACAAGACGGCTATGAAAAATAATCTTATCGGCATCCTTGACCAAACCTATCCTGGTGTGAATACTTACTTTGACAGTCCTGCACGCAGTGACGGCAGCCAGAAATGGGTTGATT
>OGZV01000274.1_pt1 | contig 56280 bp, 38 predicted proteins | sample 1576861 | NCBI WGS metagenome assembly OGZV01 (sample SAMEA3541501, study PRJEB24748) | human gut metagenome | biome: human gut; feature: human-associated habitat; material: faeces | place: China | collected 2012
ACGACCACCAGATCGGGATACTCCACCGCATCAGTCATAACAAAACAACCTTCCACAAACAGTAATCGCACAAAAGCTATGTGCAGTTCATGCTCATACTACCCTCATGGCGATATATGAGGGTGAATGTCAATAACTCTTGGCTATTTATCCCCAAAGATATGCGCCCACGTTTCCATGGAAGCAATGCCATAAGCCTGATATTGGGCGGCCAAACGCTTCCAATGCTTGGTGATACGCCGAGTAAGACGATACCCTTCGAGCATGCTCTTGCGGAAACGCTTATTGTCACGCTTCAACCATGCCACGCCATTGCCATCAGCCGTAGTGACTAAGGCCGAGTTGACATGATCAAAAGCAAGCCAGGTCCAGGCAGCATCCCGTGCCGGAATAGCAGCATCCGGACGGACAGCCTTCTCCGGATTGACGTTCTTGACAAAGCTCTTGGCAATCAAACCGACCGCGGCCTTATACCGGCTCTTCATGGTCGAAGGATGGTTCTTCGGCGGCTCGACCTCGCCCGCAGGCTCTGGGAACGCTTCAAAACTATCTTTAGCCTGAGCATCCGGATATTTCGCACGTAATTCTCGCACTTCGCCAAGCTTCGTCGGCAAACAGTCCACAAGATACTGCGGCCCACGAAGAATATCCCTCAACGCCATGTGGTGCAACGCCATGGCCGAATACACGAAACGCAATCCAAGGCTTGCATCGCCGTACAACGTTTCCACCAGCATGCGAGGAGGCCTGTCCGGGTATGTCAGAAGGGCCGCAAGCCAGCGGTTGCGCTCGGTGAAATACTCCTCCCAAGAACGGGCCGGATCCTTGTCGTGCCATGCTTGGTGCCACACGGCCACACCTGGCAAGCAGACCGTCGGAAAACCGGCTTTCTTGGCACGCAGACCGTATTCGATGTCGTCGAACTTGATGAACACCGGCATCGAGAGGCCGATTTTCTTGACCACGGCAATCGGAATCAAACACATCCACCAGCCGTTGAAATCCTCATCGATGCGTTGGTGACGATCCGGAGAGTCACGAAGCGGTTCCATAGAGAAGTCGTGATTGTACCCCATGCTCTTGGACGGATACATCCACATTCGCCGCGGATTAATCCTCTCGCCTTGCGTATAAAGCATGGTGCGATTATCAAGATGAAGCATGCCGCCGCCGACAAGAACCGGACGGATCGTATAGTCGGAGAACTGGATGGAACGAAGAATCGATTCAGGCTCACTGATGGCGTCATCATCCAGCAGCAACACGAAATCGCTGTTCCCAGCTTTCGCCGTTTCGTACATACCTCGAGAGAAGCCGCCGGAACCACCTAAATTGGCTTGCTGAATATACGTAAGCTGCTTTCCAAGGTCGGCGGATACTTCGGCAAAGCCTTCTTGATTTTTGACCAGATCGTTGCCTTGATCCGTGCAGTACACGGTATCCAGTCGCTTACGCAGTGCCGGCGCTCCTGCGATGGCGCGCAATTGGTTCATGCAGTACGAGGCACGATTGAATGTGGTAATGGCGATGGACATGGAAGTGCCATGCTTGGCTGTGCGCGCTTCACGCGGAACAGACCATGTCGCATTGGAAATAACGACTGGCCCACCTAGCGATTCCGCGTCGAACCAGAAGTAACCACCGTCCATGAGCCCGGTCATAGGCACATCCACGCATACGGAAGCCGAGGTATCCGCAGCATGGACAATCCGCTCCGCTACCGGATAAATCAGGCCTCGACCCGTCGACCGGAAGACGTTGATCTTGGCGTTTCCTTGAACGGACACTGCGAAGCGCACGGTCTTCACACCAGTCCAACGACGCCAATACGATGCAGGGAACGCGTTGAAGAACGTGCATCCGGACATGTGACCATGATCTCGTAGTGTTACGGAAGTACGTCCCGTAATTTCGAATGAATCGCAGGAAACCCCGTTAGAGGATCCCGCATTCCGTAACATGCGTTGCAATGTGGACTGGTTCATGGAGCTGAATTCCAGACGACGCATGTCGATACGCGAATCCAGAGTGGTTTCCGCCACATGCGGGCGAGTCCAGTCAATCGCATACAGAGGGAGGGTCTGTTCAGCATCTTTGACCGGATACACAACGCGCATCACCGTTTCCCACGAGTCCATTCGCTCAGTATCCATAGAGACCTCTTGTCCCATGCGTCTTCTCCTATCGCCATTTTCTCCGTTCATCCACTAATCGTAGTGGCTACATTGCACTTTAAACAATCGTCCACACCGTTACGCACGACATCGGTTCAGATGTACCATCACAATAACCCCTGTCGCAATTACTTTAGGTCTAAAATTTAAGTATCTTATCCATAACAACAAGAGGGAGATGATGGATATGATTTCTAAGAGCAAACTTATTCATGGAACCATTGCCGCAACCATGGCTCTTTCAATGACGATTTTGCCAATTGCTCCAGCTAGCGCGGAAGAAACCGTGTCGGCGCCAGAGTCTGACTACACCGGTTGGGTAACTCAAGACGGCGAATACTACTGGTTTGATTCCGGCATTATGGCGCGTTCAAAAGAGATCTATGATCCAGGCAGCGATGCTTGGTATTGGCTCGATGCCGATGGAACAATGGCACACGACAAAGACGTGTATCTCTCTTCCGGAAATAAATGGGTCAGGTATGACGGGGATGGCCATATGGTCAAAGGCGAAGATTACCGATACGGCGGTTGGTATTACTTCGACCAAACAACCGGCGCAATGTCCAAAGGCATGAAATATATCCATTCCAATGGAGGCAAATGGGTATATTATGATTGGACAACCGGCAAAATGGCCCATGGTGAGGCCTTCGTGAATTACGACAGCAGCCATACGGGCTGGTACTTGTTCGATCAATATACCGGTGCCATGTTCCATGGAGATACTTATATTCGTTCCAACGGTGGAAAATGGGTACGCTATGACCGGATAACCGGAAAGATGGTCAAGGGATTACACTACCAAGATGGTGCTTATTACTATTTCGACCAGACCACTGGCGCAATGGCACACGGGCGCGCATGGGTTCCCGAATGGAATTCATATGCAACTTTTGATTCCGTCACTGGCCGTTTTGTCAGTAAGACTTCAAACAACAATGCCAATCCTGGCACTAACGGCAATACTGGAGGGAAAAACATCCGCGGACAATATTGCAAGAAATCCGAACACGGACAGCAAAAGAACGATGCTGACGGCACGCCAATAATCTGCGAATGCCGCAATGGCAATAAAGTGCCTCACTGGTACGCTAAATAATAATTTAAAACAGCCTTTTAAAGGGATATGATGCCAAGTTTAAATACAGTATTATATCCCTTATTTTTAATTCCATTGAACCAAATATGAAATTAAAATACCTATATATGAAAATAATGTTAACAAAAATACAGACATTCTATATTTTTTTAAATTGACATTCTCAAAGCCAATTAAACCCGGAAACAACAAAGCAAATAACGGTAAAACCGGTATCAAATATCTGCTCTGCATACCCGACACGCAACCATCCACCGTTCCACTCCAGGTAACTGCCATAGCTACGCATGACAGGACAAAATACAGAACAGGAATCGCCAATACAATTGCAATCTGATATCCGCACATACGCTTATATGAAGTATGAACAATCAGCAACATCATAATGGCAATCAGTACCGGAGCCATAACAATTAAAGGCAATTGGACCGTTTCGGTTCCAGTAAAAAACTGAAGATTTCTTCTCGGATTTACTAATTGACCGTCAATTTTTTCATAATCAAAATCTAAAGGTTCAAACAGTACACGTCCAAGCAAAGAAAATATTTTCCAAGGAGAAAGCATCAACTGCATCTCAAGATCGTGAGTCTCCTGCAAGGAAACACGATTCGGTGCAACCGCTATATGCGAAGTCTTCATACGCCACAACCACATAGACGTAAAAGCACATAGCACGGGAAGCGATAGAGATACTTTCATCTTTTTATCGGTTGTTTTAGGTAAAAGGAAAAATACAAATAAAACAATAATCGAGCATGTAATCTTCACCTGCCCCAACATAATACTCAGAACACAGAGCAAAACAATATGCCTGAAATGCAACGCACCATCTCGCTGATACAGACACAACACAACAGCTATGAACAATAAAGAAAAACTATTAGTTATAGCATCGGCAGTTGGGAATATCATCCCGAAAAAAGTAGTAGGAAGTACTGCTATCGCCAGAATGATATTAGCATAACATCCAGCAATACGTATTGCTACGGCAATAAGGCTGGCCGCGCATATCAATGTCGCTATGCTCGAAATGCGAAAATCGCCACGAAAAATTAGACTTGGAAAATAGACAAAAGGAGAATTGACAGCAGTATTATTAAAAGTAATTATTTTCCCATGTTCAGAATAAACAATCCATTCTGGATATTCTTTAGAAAAAGAAGGTATTATTTCACCTGACCGTAATTGCAGAATACGCGCCCAGTGCGCCGCCCTATCATTAAAACAATGATATTTTCCCCAAAAAATAATCACGCTTCCAATTACGATAGAACCAATCCAATATAGTAGAGAAATACAACTAGGAACAGATAGTCTTAGTTCTCTGCGATATTGTCGACGTTCACCGGAATAATGTTGAGGCAAATTAGGTCCCTTTATAAAATAAAAACTGGTTTTGACACAATTTGCATTGCGCCAAAACCAGTCTATCTCAACTCATCCTCTTCCTGTAGTTGGATCAAACCAATGCCAAGATTTCCATTCAGGAACCCAGACACGGCCTTTCTGCATCGCCCCCGTAGTTGGATCAAAGTAATACCAGGAATTATCATGACGGTTTAGACCTTTGACCATTTTTCCTGTGGTGAAATCATACCTGACCCATTTTCCACCGTTGGAACGAACATAAGTATCCCCGTGAAACATGGCGCCTGTATATCGATCAAACAAATACCAACCTGTATGCTGCGCATCATAGTTCACATATTGTTCGCCATGAGCCATCTTGCCGGTCGTCCAATCGTAGTACACCCATTTTCCGCCGTTCGAGGGCACGTATTGCATGCCTTTAGTCATGGCTCCTGTGGTGGGGTTGAAGTAATACCAACCTCCGTAGCGGTAATCCTCACCCTTAATCATATGGCCATTGTTATCATACCTAACCCATTTGTTCCCCGACGGAATATAGACATCTTTATTCACCGCAAGGGATCCATCCTTATCGAACCAATACCAAGCATCACTTGCTGGGTCATACACCTCTTTAGAGACCGCCTTCACACCATTGTCATACCAGTAGCGCTTCCCGTTCTCCGTGACCCAACCATTTGTTCCAGGCCGATATGCTCCATAACCTGCACGAATCCTTGCATTCCAAACAATATTTTTTGCAACAGGATCCGTCACGGTTATCACAGTTCCGTGCCGATTAGGAATGCTACGTCCATCAACATTAGTTGTAGTGATTCGACGCGTACCATGCCAACCGCTATTCAGGTTTGATGACTGAGTAACGAAAGTACCCGCAGTGCCATCGGCTTTGCCATACGGATAATCTTTAAGTTTATCAGTATAGAAAAAGTATTGCCCGTTATAGTACGTTAACGATGGTCCTTCATACCCAGTGACCACATTGGAATTTACCAAATGCCATGCATTGACGTTCCCGGCTTGATTCAAATCATGAATAGAATAAATCTGATTGGTGACCCCATTTTTCTTAATGCTGAGATAATAGGTACCATCTTTTTCAAACAGAGAAGGATCAAGCCAATTACTAGTGCTTGTATCAGGCAATTTAATGGGATTTAAATTACCATAATTCAATTTAGGCTGGGCACCAGGATTAACTGACGGATCACCACCAGGTTGTAGGCCAGATACCTTAACGATATACGGATACATATAATCCTTCTGCGCATTTCCATGAAAAGCGCCATAGTATCCAAGCGTGGTCACAATCCACATATCGCCATGGCTATCCACAAATCCATCTGTTCCAGCGGAATCAAATTGTCCATCCGCAAGCCCATTAGTATAAGGCTTTACAGAGGGAGCAAGATTCGTCTGGCTACCGCTATTAGGATAGCTCCAATTCACCAAATCTTTGGAATACCCCATCATCGGGGTAAAACGCCATCCCAGATTCTGTTGCTTTTGCACATAGCCGCCAAGAATCCAAAACGTCCCATCTTTATACGTAATACTCGGATCATGAATGGCATTGACGTAGCTCGGTTTTCCAGAAACATGCGAGCTACCGTTACCATCAGTCTTATATGCGGTGCTGATTTGCTGGAAGTCGGAACCATTGTATGACATGTACACGGTATCAGAACGATCCGAGTCGCTGTTCCAAAATACCCCGACTTCCATATCTGGATAATTCGTTTCAGCACCAGTCGCCATCTGAGTTCCAAATGGAACCACCAGAGATATTGCTCCCAATAATGCAGTGAGATGCTTTATTTCTTTTCTCATCTTCTTGTCCATTCTTGAAGGAACGGTATTGCCTCCAAGAATAGACAAGTTCATTTCCGAATGCAACCAAAACTATTAGACACGTTTAATCGTAAGAGCACGGTCACTTAGCAATGCGTATTCACGGTTTCGGTCATCACGAATCACGAAACTGCATGCATTGTCATCAAGGGCGACGCCCACAGCATCGGTTGCTTTTGGATTAGTTGGACTAGGAGTGCGAAGTGATGTAATCAGACGGAACTCGCCATTATTAAACAGATTGAGAGGCATCTCAAAATGCACAACCTGATGGCCATGTTTATCCATCTTCAACACTTTTGAACCGGTATCATAAGTGATTCCACCACGGCGAATGTCATGCAACGCAATGGCGAGGTAAAAATCTCCCGGCTCATCATATTGGTATTCAACATCAAACCTGAACATATCCGCACTGGTGCAGACTTTGGGGGAAACGGCAATAGTTCTCAACAGCGGGCATCGCTCGTTAAGACCATTCGGGTAGCCTCCGCGTTCTTCTTGACGCTTACGTTCGGCTTTCTCTTCCGCTTCGAGATTGGCAAGCGTGTATTGCTGTGATACGGTCTCCGGATCGCCGATGGCTTCCACTTCGCCATCGGCAATCATCATTGCCCTAGAACAATACTTCTTGACGGAATTCATATCGTGAGTCACGAGAATAACCGTCTTAGTCGGATCCTTTTTGATTTCCGTAAAGAAGTCATCACATTTACGTTGGAATGCCTCATCGCCAACGGCAAGGACCTCATCGAGGACCAGAATATCCCCTTGTGCTTTAATCGCAACAGAAAAAGCAAGGCGGACCTGCATACCAGAAGAGTAATTCTTCAGCTTTTGATCCATGAACTCTTCAAGCTCGGCGAATTCGACGATATCGTCATACATCGCGTCGACTTCTTCATGTGTGAATCCCAGAAGAGAGCCATTTAGATACACGTTCTCTCGGCCGGTAAGTTCAGGATTGAATCCCACGCCCAGTTCGATGAATGGAACCAATTTGCCGGAAACAGTAATGGAACCGCTTTCCGGATAATAAATTTGCGAAATCAGTTTAAGCAGGGTTGATTTGCCACCACCATTTCGACCGACAATGCCGAAAAACTCACCTTGGTGAACTTCAAAGCTGATGTCCTTAAGAACCTGCTGCTTCTTATAGCCTTTGATTCCTCTAGTCCAATTGATGAACGCCTGTTTAAGACCAGTGGCCTGCTCCGTCGGCAATTTGAAGCATTTGGAGACATGGCTCGCAGACAATACAACTGGATTTTTGGAATAATCGATTTTTTTGACGCTTTTCTCTTCGGACATCACATAACCTCCGCGAATTTGCGACTATTACGGCGGAATAACACCACGCCCAGCCACAACAAAACAACGGTCAGAGCAATTGGCAGCAGACGGATTCCCCAATTGTTGAACTGATTCCAAACGGTCGGTTGAGTCTCTGGTGCAATGAAATTATGCCGAATGTCCTGAATCGCCTGAGCGAATGGATTGATAAGCTCCAAACGGGCGATATCAGCCAAAAGTCCACCGCGATTGGTCACATATGTTAACGGGTAGATAATTGGCATGCCATAGAAAATCAACTGCTGAAGAACATCCCAGATATGGGCGATATCACGGAAATACACGTACATAGTGGCCATGAGCAATGTGACGGCAAGCGTCATTGCGTAAAGCTCGATGATGCTTAGAGGAAGCAGCACCACTCGCCAAGTGAAATGGACTCTTGCGATAATGGCGAAAATCAAAACAACAACAAGATTGATCGCATAACTGATAAGTGCACCGACAGTAGCCGAAACCACAACGATATAGTTCGGGAAATGAATCTTGCGGAGCAAATCCCCTCGATCCACCACGGATCGAAGTCCGACATTCGTCGATTCAGTAACGAATTGCCAAGAGCTAATTCCTAGCAACAGCACGACCGGGTATGTGGAAGTACCATCCGACATGCGCAGGAATTTACCGAATACCACATACATTACGCAAAACATCATCAGGGGCTTAAGCACCGACCATGCGATGCCAAGGAAAGATCCTTGATAACGAAGTTTGAAATCCGTCTTTACCAAACCTTGCAGGACGGTCCATGCATACCCGTATCTGTCCCGTATCTTTTTCACCAACTGTTTCACAAGTTGTATCCTATCAGTGGATGTCCCTTAGTCATTGAGCGTTGCCGAATGCCCGAAATATTATTACATCAATCGTTGCGCATGATGCTTAATGTTCGTCCGATTCCTTCTTCAATCGAATATTTCATATTCCAGCCTAAAGTCTGCAATTTATGTCCATCCATCAAAGCAACCGTCGCAGTAGAGTACCCTTTTGTCTCCAAGGAATCGGGGAGTTCAAAATGGACATTCACACCACACTTTGAAGCTACCAAGGAAGCCAAATCCTTTAACCGGCAATCGGAAATAGGTGCTGCGATATTGTATGCGCTTCGGCTTTCACCCTCAAGTAGGCAATACAGCAGACCAGCAACTGTATCAGCGACATATGCGTAGGAAAACAGCTGCGTTCCTTCGCTTTTCAGAATAATGTCTTCCTTCATTAACCCTTTGTGGATGAATTGAGAAAGCGCCTTGCTGTCATCCTTATGCAGAGTCGGGCCATAAGTTCGAGCTATGCGGGGAATGACAAAATCAATTCCATGCTGTTCGGAATAAGCTTGGCAAAGAGCTTCGCCCAGACGCTTGGCCTCTGGGTAGCCAGCACGAAGCGTATTCGGATCGATATAGCCGCAATACTGTTCATCAAAGCGCTCCGCATCGCCGCGGTTCTTTCCATAAATTTCCACGGATGAGGCAAAAACGAATCTGCCATCACGATGATCGTTTCCGCCCACCAATGAGTACTCGAGAAGGTTCTGCAAACCAGTCACATTTGAGGTAATCGTTGACACTGGTTCGGAGGCATATGCTCTGGGATGTGTTGTGCTGGCAAGATGAATGACAACATCAGCCGGACGATTGGGACGAACACCTGGTATCGACACATCCAGCTGCTCAAAATGGAAATGAGCCTCATCAAAATATGGGAATCTACTCCGTGCGCGACTCTTATTGCGTCCAATCGCAATAATCTGGCAATTAAACTTCGGGTCTTCGTTCTTTTTCATCAAGACATCAATTAAAAAAGTCCCGATCATCCCTGTTGCGCCAGAAATCGCAATAGTTTTATCCGCCAGTTTGTCCCATTGCAAGGGAAGATTGGCACAATACTCAATATCCTGCTGATAAAGTGAAGAGTCAAATCGACTGGGCAAAAGTACCTCCCTCGCCTTATTTCAGCCAAGTATCTTCATCTGCGGTGATGTATGCCTTGAACAGTTCCAAGTCGCCTTTGGTAGTGAGCTTGATATTCTTATCCGACCCTTTGGCAAAATGCAAGGTCTCACCAAGATCCACCATCATGGTATTCGTATAGCTAGAACCGTGAATTCCAATATTCTCGCGGAACGCCTTACGATATGCATCCAGCAATTTCCCATAACGGTAAGCTTGCGGTGTTGAGACGCGGCGCAATTGTTCCCTAGGCACATATTGTTTCGTAGTCGAAGCGTCTTCTTGGCTAATCACGAAAATTTGCTCGTTATACGGCAAAGAAGTCACCGCATTGCCATATCGATTACAAACATCGATTACATCAGTCAGAACATCAGCATCAATCAAAGGCCGAATGCCATCATGAATGATGACATTGTCTTCCTCACTGATTTTGTCGGCAAGGAATTCCACACCGTTTCTGATGGATTCCTGAACGCTTGCGCCGCCCCGCACAATCCACTTAAGCTTGTCGATATTGAATTGCTTCGAGTATGCTTCCACCATGGTTTCCCAGCCTTCAATGCATACCACCTCAATCGCGTCAATATCAGGATGCCGCTGGAAGCTTTCCAATGTATAGATAAGCACTGGCTTATCGAATACATTAATAAATTGCTTCGGGATGTCCTGCCCCATCCTGGTTCCCGATCCGCCAGCTACTACGATTGCAACGTTCTTAACAGATTCCATCCCATCACTCCGTTGTTCTGCTAAATCTTATCGATTCACATATTCGCGAACAGTCTGTTCGTCAACTTGGGCAAGCGCTTTCTTATCGACATGTTCGAAATGTAAACCGATATCATTAGGCAACGCGAAGATGTTGCCATAAGCATGAGTCAGCAAATACATATAGTTGGCCGGCACAGGGTACTGCCCCCCTTCGAAAGTTTGAACATCCAGCGGACAGAACTCGTCAAGACTGCTTATCCATTCAAAACCGCTTGGATGGTCCATATTGTCATATGCGCGGACAATGCCTGCCGCTGCTTCATGCGAACAGACCACGCCGTCCCTGCGCATTCTGTCAAGCTGCGTATCGAAAGCATCCGCAATATGCTTCCCAGCCACTGATTCCGTTGGAATATAAACGTTTCTGTCCCAGGCTTCACGGACAACCATATCCGCTTCGGCTGTTTCAATCGCGGCTTTCCGGTATTCCTGAACTTTTAAGAAAGTGTCGTGGTTCGGCGAAGATACCCAATCGAAGGGGAACAAATCAATGAACCCTGGAATTCTTGTGTCTCGAGGAGCGAATCGAATCTGCCTGCAATGGACGATACGATCCCAGATTACGGTGATCTTGTACTTTGAATTATTAGTAAGCACTTCCTGAAGACGAGTCAGATCATCACGCATGATGCCCAAATCAAGGTCATCATCCCAAGGAATGAACCCATGATGTCTCACCGCACCGAGCAGCGTACCTCCGACAAGCCAATACTGATTTATTCCATTTTGCCGGCAAATCTCCGCAAAATCGCATAGCATTCGGTTTAAAGCGGATTGCAGAAGCCTAAGATCCCCCTCCGCCTTGGGCAAATTGAGGAAAAACCTTTTTCGTGTTTCCAAATCGGTCTCCCCGGGATCACGATACTGCGCCCAAAAACGGATGTCTTCTTTGGATCTTTCTGCAATTTGAGCACGCTGAACCTCATGAACAACCCTGCAGGATTCCTCGCCGATTTCATGCATCCAGTCACGAATTTCAAATAAAACCGATTCTTGTGCCTTCAAACTATCACGCAACTGGGCATTCTCATGTTCCAAGGAATCGATCCGGCCCATCAACTTTTGCATAGACCGCTCCGACGGCCAGAACAGCCTTTCACGCAGTCGTCTTGCCAGAGATGTCATAATCCCGTTCCTCTTCTACGATGGAAACCAGTAACAAAGCAAAATAATACCGCATACGCCCCTTGTGAGCGCATGCGGCTTAGAATCCTAGATGGTTTTGATTTACTCCATCTTGAGGTAGTTCTTCCAATACTCCAAAGACGTCAACTCCGAACGCGCCTCAGCGTATTCCCTTCGAATGCGTTCGATGTTCGCCTTGTAGTATTTTAGATCCCGAGCATAGCGCTTCTTGATCTGCTGGTAGCGCTTCACGTCCTTGGCACGAATCGTGCCCTTACGGTTGTACCAATCCAAAACCACCAGCTTGTGCTTGCCACGAATCGCACCGGCAGGATACAGCCATCCCTGCAACGGAATCACCGCATATCCAGTACCGTCCTTCTTGATATAACGCTGATTGTTATCAGTAATCAGGTCTTCCAGACGTTCAGGCAAGCTGCGTGGCTTGTCCCCTTCAATAAGCTGCCTGTCGATTTCTTTGATATCAAAGCCCGCAAGTTCAGGATCTTGATTAGCCTGAGCCTGAAGTGTAGCGAAATCAACGAGCTGCTCCTTGTTGCGGTTTGCAGCCATGAAGCTTTGTTCAGCCTGTCCCGGCTTCTTGATGAAGGATGGGCCTTTCAGGAAATCTTCGAATGCGTCCAGGCACAGCTCCGCATTTGCATAACCGAATTTCTTCAGTTCGAGGCGAATATTATTATGCAGCTCACGCATAAAGTCAGCACCAGGAGCCATTCCACATGTTGCTTGAGCAATCATGGTGTTACGCGTGGTCTGGTACCGTTCCACAGCAGCGTTATAACGCTCGAAGAATGACATATGCCATACGCAAAGGCTATTCATGGTAATAAAGCCAGTCTTGCAACGAATGCCATATTCAGCATCGTCGCAACGGACAAACACCGGCAAAGGCAGTCCATTCTTTTCGATTACGGAAATCGGAATGCAGCAGTACCACCAAGCGGCGTACATGTTGTTTCGCTGCCACTTGGTAGGCGTGTACATCTCGTTATAGATGAGGTCTTCGAACAGCGTCAAACGCAGCGGCGGCTTACAGCCAGCGAAGGTGCCTTGCTGAGTCATATTGCCGATATCTTCCCACTGGTCTTCGCCGATTTCATAATTGAGCATAGCGCCGCTAATCATGTCCTCACGATGCTCAGGCTTGAGGATGCGTAGCAGATTATAGGTACGCTTGATGCTCTCCGGAGAAACAGCAACGTCATCGTCCATAAGAAGGATATTCGTGGCCTTCGGATTCTGCTCCATAGCAGTGATCATGCCACGGGTGAAACCACCGGCACCACCGACATTATCGTTCGGAATAACCTGGATGCGATCTCCGCTCAGTTTTTCCGCATCCAAAGTCCGGCCATTATCCATCACATACATGTGGAAATGGTCTGCAATGGAATCGTTGGAACCGATAATCTGGTTCTTGACTAAATCAATGTTGCGTTCAATGAACGCTTCCTTCTTGAAAGTAGTGGTGGACAGAACCAACTCAACATCGTTCAGCTCGCCATCAACGTCAAGCTCGTAATAGCTGTTCCTAATGGAGACAGTTCCTTCGGTCTTTATGATGAAGCCGACGATTACCATGTCGTCAGTGACGGTCAAAGGCAAATCAACAGTCTGCCAATTGGTAGACGCTTCCAGCTTCTTAGAAGCTCCTTCAACCGGAATAGGATCATGCGCGAAGGCATCGCCCATAGTCTGCAGCACTTCGCAAGCGGCACCCTTAAGCTCAAGATGCAGAGTAAATCCCGTCGCACGGGTATAGCGCTTCAGTTTCATGACCGACAAAGAATTGAAATAAGTACTGAAATCGAACGTTCCAGCGTCATACATTTTCCATTCGTGGATCAACTTGTCGAAGACGACAGGCTGATTGGAACGGCAGTACAAAGCTGGGTATGCAACGGAGCGAGGATTCGTCTCCAACAAGATGTTCGCAAATTTCATCGAAGTCATGGTTTCTAGACTACATTCAGCCCTTGAAGAGAAACATAAAAAGCCTCATTCCTCCGGCGAAAACGCACGTTTAATTCACGGTACCAGATTGACTTAATTGATGTCGCTTTGCCAATTGTGGGTAGAACCACTCATTGATTACCGGGACATAGTAGAGCAAAACAGCACCGGCAAGATCGATTGGCAGCCGGATGATGAAGCTCAATAAGACCAATGGAATCTGCGGAAAGAAGGCCCGTAGCGTTCCAAAATACGTCTGCAAAGACGGCAACAGCATATCATCCTCAACGAGATGCACACACAAGATAGCCAAACTCGCTTGCCCGATTTTGCTGAACATTTTTCCTAACGCTGTGACCTGATCAAACAGTTGAGAGATTCCGATGGTGCATAGAGTGCCTGCAATGCTGCCAACCGCAGCCAGAATCGGACGCGAACCGTAATTATTCATAGCCATGCTCATACCACCGAAGAAAGCAATGTCAGCTATCCAAATCAATAAAGCAATAATCCAGATATAAGGTGCATGCTTCACGAAATCAAGCACATCATATTTTTTAGCAAGATAGCCAAGATAAAGAAACGCGACTGCGCACATTCCCGCTTGAATGCTCCATGGCAACCACACATAGCGAGACGAACTATAACCGACAAGGAAACAAGCAATCACCCAAATGAAGGTATAAGGAAGTTTCGCAAAAAAATGCAGTAAAAGACGCGCCCAGAATAATGCCAACAGGAACCAAATCGCACCAATTCGAAAATCCACTGGCCATAACGTCAAATCGGAAACGTCTCCACTTCCATATAATGCAGCCATGCTCCATTGACGCAAAGCGAGTACACGGCTCTCATGGTTTAACGTTGCCACACAAGTCACGCCAATAAGGACGCACAAAGCAGTCACAGCATATGTGCATAGCAGTTGCTTCGATTCCTTCGCCCATCGAAACTTACGTTCCGGATGCATAAAGTAACCGGACAGAATGAAGAAAAGTGGCATGTGAAAGGAAAAACAGATTGACACAATAATTTGCGCCGTTCTGTGGGGCATAAAAAGATTAGCCTCGATTGCGCTATGGCCAAGAATAACTGCCAATATCGCTATGCCCTTGGCAATGTCGAAGAATCTAATGCGCTTCATGAATTTATTCAGTCTCCCATTCCACAGGTTCTCTCCGCCACTTGCCGGATTCACAAGCCCAGCAATTGTTCCAAGGATCGGCGCAGCACGACTTGCCCTATACGATTTGGATGAATGCCGTCTGTATACAATGCATGTTGAGGCATTCCCGTTGAGCGTCCTACCGTGCGGAATGCCGCATATGCCGAAGCGAACCACCAACCATGCTGCCGGCAGAGGGATTGCAACACGTTATTTTCTTGTTCCATAGTGAGTGGTCTAGGATCTGACAAAGTATCAATACCAGCAATCACGTACACGTTGCTAGATCCGTATCTTGCAGAAACTCGGTTGAGATACCGCTCAGCGGTTCGTGCGAAATCATTGCTGTTTGAGAGTCTCAGCCGATCATTCGTACCGAGCAAAACAATAGCAGCATCTTCATGTCCAAGAGTTTGATCTCCGATGGAATCGTATGCGGAATAGGAACCTTTTCCAGGAGCACTGGCATTAGTCACGCTCACCCCTCGCGCTTTCAAATCTCTTATCAAACCATTCACTGCGGAATCTGTCTGATGAGACGGTTCAAAATAAACATTCCCTTCAAGACGAAATAGCTCACGCGACGCGCAAGGATATGGGTTCGCAGCGCCCACACCAGCAGCGATACTATCGCCAAGAATACGAACAGAATGGTATTTCCCCAATCGAATGTTCTTTCCGAAATCCCCCGCAACGGATGGAACATAATCGCTCGGCAGAGAAGCCGAGCGTCGCATATCCAGAGCGCCCGTACGGTTGTTAAAGTAATAGGTGGCGCCATTCACGTTCTGACGGCCATAGAGCATCTTGCCGCTAGGCCAGTTGTAGCATACTGTCTTTCCAGAAAATCTCTGCCATCCGTACTGCACCGCACCGGTATGTAGGTCCAATAAATACCATGCGCCGTCAATAGGCTGTTCACCGTACAGCATCCAGCCCATTCGACGATCATAGAACACCCATTTTTGAGATTCCGGCAAATAGACGAAGCCGTATCTCACCGCACCGGTTGAACCATCAAAGTCATACCAATGGTTGTTTATATACTGTTCTCCATACATCATCTGGCCGGAGAAACGATCGTAATAAACCCATTTATGCTGGGATGAATTGTAATAGAAGCCATGCGTCATAGCTCCAGTGCATTCATCAAAGTGGTACCAGCCAGTATGAGATCGGTCGTAATTCACAAAACTTTCGCCATCGCTCCAGTGTTTTTATCAAAGTAATACCAGCCTCCATACCGATAATCCTCGCCTTTAACCATATGTCCAGCAGCATTGTATCGAACCCATTTCCCACCGTTGGAACGAAGATAGACGTCTTTATTCCGAGCGACAGATCCATCTTCATCTATCCAATACCAGTTTTTTTCTTTCGCATCATATATTTCCTGGGAACGTACTTGCTGTCCATTCTCGTAGTAATGTTCCTTGTTCGAATCCCAGCCGTTGTCAGGATGAGATGGAGCAGTCTCAACAGACGAGGTATTCAAAGCATCCGCATGTTCTTCAGCATGCGCGTAGGGTATGTAGAAGCATGCATTCAACACGAAAAAAGCAAGCGAACCGAAAAGAACGGATAGAGCGATCTTTTTCGCATAAACCCATTTATTCCTCGCTATGGAATTCATCGAAAAATATTTTCTATCCATATCAATCTCGATTCAGGCGATTTTCTTTTTTATACTGCTTATTAAATCAGCAATATTCTGAATGCCATAAGCTGCTACTGGGAACAACAATAAGAAGAAAGGTAGCGTGTAGATACTTTTTGCTTCCCAGAAAAGATAGCAGAGGAATCCGCCAATGAAAGAGGCGCACAGCAGAACTCTCGTAAAGACTTGAGATGAATCAGCGCCAAGAGACCGTTCCTTCATTAAGGAATGCACGAGACCGATTACCCCAATAATTGCCAGAAAATAGACAACAGTCTGAGCAACATTTTCAAATCGAAGCAGCACATCCGCGCCTTTCCCCAGCAAAAGGAATGAGCCTAATCCTGAGAAATGGTTCGCGGATTCACCTAACTCCGAATACAACGACGTCATAAAAGAGGGCTCCGCCCACTCTGACGCAAGTTTATTGGTAAAAAAATTTAACCCATCACTAGGATTGCCCGCAAAAAACGCCAGACGATTCCGAACAAAATCATTGGATATCTGAGATTGCAGGGCATAATCGTTCCCCGTACGTTCAAAAGCGTCTATAGCAAATCGGCTCCACCATCCAGCAGGCATATTATCCGGTTGTCCCAAGCCAATAGCAATCCAAGAAGACATCGGCATCCCTTTACCGAACTTCTGCCCGGTCCAAGTCTGAACCACATATACGGGAAGTTTTGAAACAAAGAACGCAGCCACTGCGGAAAGAAAAGAAACCACCAACTGCCAAACACGACGGTTATGCCAAACTGCAAAGATGACTGCCACAAGGGCCGCAAGCACAAGAATCTGGTACGTCGATTTGAAAACAATTCCAATTCCGCAAATGAGGAATCCGCCAACAATTGCAAGGCTGCTAGCCCAAACTTTCTGCAGCCGGAAGCCTTCTGCAATCATCCAAGTGCCGCATACCGTGAAGAAGAAGCCAACCGCATTAGGATAGACGAACGTAGCGAACATCAGCAAAGGGACACTAGTCGCGACTATGACGGTGAAGGCCCCATGTCCTTTCTCATTCAAACCGATCAAACTGCCGAATCGCCATAGCACTGCCACCAAAGCAGTAACCGCCACAGCACTCACGATTTGAAAAGCAAGAATGTTATCCAATCCAAAAACCGCAAAAACCAGAAGGTACCACAACATTGGGCCGCTTTGGAATGGATAGTAGGAGAAATAGGTATATGCGCTCGGAATACCTCGCGCGCCGCATTCTAGACGGATGCTGCCCTTCGGACAAAAATCCGCACCGAACTGGTTAATGTTACCATTAAGCAGAATATCGGCTGCGTCCATCAAGCTCCGTGAATCCGGGTATGTGTAAGTCACCAGATTCAATGACATCAACCAAATGATCTGCATTGCAGCCACATATATCAAAAGAATGGCAAGAACCCATTGCTGCGGGAGCTTCGAAAAGCCAATCGCAAGCAAGATCATCATGCCAAGCAGTATGATTGTTCCCAATCCGAACGCAACCGATGGCATCCCAAAATGGTAATCAACTTGCTCAGTAATACTGCCAAGCTGCGGACTGTTTCTCTTAAAAGTGACGGTGAAAAAGACTGACAGCATAAGCAGTATCGTCACAATGGCGATTTGCATTCCCAAAGCGACTGTGACCAGCCATCTCGGAAGCACTTGCTTAATGAACGGCTGTTTTTGAGCTACAGCACTTTTATTCACTTGGTTCTAATCCCATCTTCTTCAGAAAGAAATTCCTATCGCTCAGATCGTCGTTTCAATGATATAGCGCGGTCGAGCTTTGACCTCCATGTAGATTTTCGCGATATATTCGCCTGTAATTCCAAGAGCTAGCAGAATAAAACCACCCAAAATCCACAAAGAGAACATAATGGAGCCCCAGCCGGCAACCGCATGCCCAGAGAAAACAGAAACAAGGGTATAAATCAACATGATGATTCCGATAAACACAGAGAACAGCCCGATGCCGGTAATCATGCTCAAAGGCTTTGTCGAAAATGATGTCACGCCCTCTACAGCGAAAGAAACCATTTTCTTCAAAGGATATTTCGATTCCCCAGCAACTCGAGTTCCGCGCTTGTAATACACCTTCGCCGTTTTAAAACCAAGTGAAGGAACCAATCCTCGAAGGAACAGATTGGACTCCTTATATTGAGATAAAGCCGTCAATGCAGTACGACTCATCAAACGATAATCAGCATGATCCGGCACGGTTTCCGTACCAAGCCACTTCATCAAAGAGTAGAAGGCATGGGCCGTTCCGCGCTTGAATGCAGTATCAGTATCGCGATTATCACGCACACCGTATACGATTTCAGCTCCCTGACGATATTCCTGAACCATGCCATCAACAGCATTGGGATCGTCTTGCAAATCAGCATCCATGGAAACAACAGCGTCGACATTCATGCTCAATGCCTGCATTAAGCCAGCAAAAAGAGCATTCTGATGACCTCTATTGTGAGCCAGCTTCACGCCACGAAATAAGGAGGGATCCTTCTCATGCAGCGATGCAATCACATCCCAAGTCTTGTCGCGGGACCCATCATCGACAAAAATAACGAAGCTATCTCGCGCAACAGCCTGCGAATCCTCAAGCTGAATCATCTTTTTCTTCAAAACGTCCGCAGTTACGTGCAATGCGGCTTCTTCGTTAAAACAAGGAATCACAAAAGCCAGTGTCGGTTCACGTCTCATCTGAACTCCATGCCCGTTCGCTTCCATATCATGAGTCATGTCTAACAGTGTATGTCATGCTATCAACGCAATAGTCAAACGCTGTCCGCAACTTCGTCATGCACCTTCAAATGTTTCCTTGTACATCGGCACCACCACGCCTCTAGCCACACGCCAAAAACATCAACTCCTCTTGTAAATGAACGACTTGTAAAACAAACTTTTTTGTCATAGCAACAGCTATAATTATCCCCCGAATAATGAGAGGGAAAGGGGAATAATGCTTCAACGGAGAAAAATTCTAATCAGTTTTCTAGCCATTACAGTACTGCAGGGAATTACCTACCCGGCAATCGCGCTGGGCAGCGAATCCAACGCAATGCAAGTATCTTCCAATAGTCAAACTGCCGAGCCGAATCAGAATTCAAATAGTATCCAAGGAGGTGATTCCAATACAATCACTTCAGACGCCGATGATGCCTCGCAATTTTCTGATTCGGCATCCGAATCAACACAACCGAACAGTGTAATTCACTCCAGCCGACAGAACAGGAATGACGACGGACCCGATTCTTCCGAACCGGACAAGAATAACGACAGCACCAGTCCTAACGAACCAACTAAACCAGACAAACCTGAAAACGGTTGGGATCAGAATAAAGAGCACTACTACGAAAACGGCACTATGGCCGTCAGCAAGGACGTATTCATTTCAAGTTCTCCCAACAACCGCAAAGACGGCATCTGGGTTCGTTTTGACGAAAAGGTAATTTAGTCAAAGGAGAAGATCACCGCAATGGCGGCTGGTACTACTTTGACGAAGAGACAGGTGCCATGGCCAAGGGAGTTAAACACATATCCTCCAACAATGGTAAATGGGTGTACTACGACGTGGTCACCGGCAAAATGGCGCACGGCGAAGCCCATCTCAACTACGACAAAGAACATACTGGCTGGTATTATTTCGACCAAAATACTGGCAAAATGGCGCATGATTTCGTCTACCTTCGCCAACATGACAAATGGGTATACTACGACAAAATAACAGGCAAGATGCAGTACGGCGAGCACTACATTAATGATGGGTGGTACTACATGAAACCTGTCACAGGAGCCTTGGCCAAGGGCAGAACATGGCTGGACGCCGGTAAGAAATGGGTATATTACGACAAAACCAGTAGTCGCATGATTCATGGTGGAGCCATTCTTGACGGGCATCATTATTTCTTCGATCCCCACACAGGAGCCCAATACAACAAACAACAAATCATCGATAGACTGACTTCTCAAGCACGCGCGCTCTTAAATCAGCATCCTGATTGTCCAGGTGTGCTCGCTGCAAATGGAGGACTCATTTGCCCATTCGGACCATGTATGGCTTTTGTCTGGTACATATTCCATTCTGCCGGTTTAGACATTTTCCTCTGCGACGGAGCTAAAACCGGCTGGCCACACCATAACTACGATTGGTACAGATCCCGTGGGCGTGTCAGTCATACACCACATGTTGGAGATATCGCTTTCTGGAAGTTCGGAGATGCTTGGGCTCATGACTATGACGCCAGCCATGCAGGTGTCGTAGTCGAAGTGAATGGAAGAAATGTAATAATTATCGACGCAGCTTATGGAGATATTGGCATTCGTTCGGCTTACAACGGAGCAAACTATGCTCACCCATATTACGACGAGTAACCATTTAAACCTGTATAGAAACAGTTTATAAGGAGTCCATATGAAATACGGTGTCCGCGCATGTGCATTAGCAATGTTGGTCATATTGCAAGCCTGTTCTTTAACAGCATGTTCTGGACAGAATAACAATGTTGCGCGGACACCATTTCCCCAAAAGTCCCCTGCATCATCTATTTCTAACGATTTTTCCAAAGTCATTCCTGACAAAAAATTCGCCGCATGCTTAGTCTCCGTACTCAACGCATCCAATAAGGGTTTTCCCTCAGTAAAAGCCTCTAAAATTAAGAACCTGTCGTTTACTGAATACACAACCAAATATCAAAATTGCAGTACGAATAATCTGCAAAAAATCACTTCAGTCGAAGGACTGCAGCATTTTACCGGATTGATCTCACTGGATTTGAGCGAGTTCAAATCTCTAAAAGAACTACCACAGATTGAATCCATGACCTCTCTAACCCAAATTAATTTGCAAGGCACTAAGATTTCCGATATTTCAGCTCTAGCGCATCTCAGTACCTTGCAGAATATCGCGCTTTCCGATAAATCATGCAATTTGACGCCGCTTTCCAGACTATCTCCTATTACGATTAGCGCGCAATGTCCCACCGTAGATTTGTCCCCTCTTGATGGCAAGAAAATCCAAATTTACGTTTCCGAATCAATCAGTGAATCCAAAGCACGAAAATCAGCCATGACAGGCAACACCGTCGCCATTATGAAAGCGGCTGGAAAATTCACCATTTTCCAGCCGAATCAATCAGGTAACATAACCGAATCTGAAATGTAAGTCACGAATCAACCTCGGCCTGTGACGTTATCGAAATAATGCCATGCTTGCCATTGTGGAACCCACGTGTTTCCGTGAGCCATAGCTCCCGTAACTGGATCGAAGTAGTACCATGAACCATTCTGTTTCTGCAAACCTTTTACCATTTTGCCGGTTTTTCGATCATAGCGGACCCATTTACCGCCATTCGAACGTATAAAAACATCGCCTACGCGTCTAGCGCCAGTAACTGCGTCAAACATGTACCATCCAGCGCGCTCATCATCATAGCCAAGATAAACTTCGCCATAAATCATCTTGCCAGTAGTCTCATCGTAATAGACATATTTGTCCTCATCGGACAAATATGTCATTCCTTTACTCATCGCACCGGTCGTAAAATCAAAATTGTACCAAGCTCCATACCTGAAATCCTCACCTTTAACCATCCGGCCGTTCGAATCATAGCGAACCCACTTACCGCCATTCGAACGCAAATACACATCTTTGTTCTGAGCCATAACGCCATTTGCATCTATCCAATACCAAGCATCTGTCGATGGGTCATATATCTCTTTTCCTTGAGCATATGAGCCATCCTTCTCCTGCCAATACTGGCGACCGTCCTTGTACACCCATTTTCCCGATGCGACGTTGGTCGCTTTATTACCAAAAGCATTCATATCCACGGAACCGCTGATGCCGTTGATATGGCCGGAACTGGTGTATTGCCAGCCACGGTCGTTGGTACCGAATGAGGGGAACTCCATTCGGGCGCCGTATTGCGCCACCCAACGGGTCTTTGCGTAGATGCTCGAATTGTTCAACGGGCCTTGCAGGTAGCTCGTATACGAATACACACCGAGATTCTTGTATCCGGCGGACTGCAGTGCGCCATACCAGGCGTCGGCCATACCGCTATAAACATTCGGATTGGTCGGCGGGGTATGACCAGTCCACGTCCACTTCTCCAGGTCATAATACACAGGGTATTTCAGATCGTTCGGGCTCACGCCCATCTGGCGGAGTTTGGCAGCCACATCATTGCCTTCCGCACGTGCGCAGTTCGCATCGTATGCATACGAATACCAGTAGATGCCAAAAGGAATACCAAGACGTTTGCATTCGTTGATGTTACGTTGCGCTTTGGTATCGGCGTCATTGCCCCAGCCATAGCCCAAACGAATGATTGTGCCTTCCACGCCGTCGGCTTTCGCCTTGGCCCAATCGACGTCACCCTGCCATGAGGAAACATCAATCACGCCCTTGGCCTGCTGGGCGAACAGGTTGTTCCTATAATCGAAAAACGCCTTTGTTCCGTTGTAGGTTCCCCAGTGTGCTCCGTATTCGTTGCTCTCGAATTTAGCGAGCCGGACAGTCGAGCCACCCTTCAAGGACGACTGCTCCGCAGACTGTTTCACAGGTTGTTCCACAGCATCTTTCACATCCGAGGCACTCACCGGAATGAATGATTCGCCATCCGTTTTGGCCAGTGGATCAGGTTGCTGCGATTGCGTGCCGACCAGCTGAGCGTCCGTCACGGTTTCGCCGGTCTCAATGTTCTGTACATCACCTTCCGGCGTAACCGCAAGGTTCTCCGAAACCACAGTGGAATCGTCCGAAATGTTTTCGCTTACCGTTTCCGGCAGCGTTGCGTTCGGATTGTCCGGCATGCTGTTTGACGAATTCTGCGCATCATCCACAGTTGCGGCAAAAGAACTTGGCGTATCCTCAATCGCAATATCCTGCATGGCGTAAGCCGGCACCACGGCAACGGAAACCGTCATTGCAACCGCGGAAGCGGTGGTCGCAATCTTCATCAAGCTTTTCGGCGATATCATCGTCAGCCTCTCTCACAAAACGCATTTTCACTCGTTGACGCAATTGCACACGTAAACTTAAGTGTATTCTGAGATGTCCCCACTCAAAATAAAGCAGATGGACTCCAGACCAAATTTCACATTTACCGAATATGCCACAACATGAAGTGCTGGCATTCGGAAGTGGAACGGGTAACATACCTTATGTATTGTCATTTGGGAACAGAGGACCTTGTCGGACCACCTCCAATAGACAACATCAAAACGGTATCGCGGACTCCTGGAGGGAAGCATGGCACGGCACGAAAGGCAGCCAAATAAAGCTGACAGTCAAGCAAGTAACGTCCGCAAGCCCCGGACTTTCAGCAGTACCGCGACCGTCGGGACCAGCAAATCCAACAATTCCGTCAATGCCACCAATCGTAACGAAAAGCTTAGAACAAAAGCACCGGGGACTTCCTACCGAACGGCTCCCGAAGATCCATTCCAAATCGCCATATCGCAAGGCGTGCAAGATGGCGACACTTGGGTGCATAACCATGTCAAGAACTTGATTCGCCGTTCCATCATCGTAGCCGTTATCGTCGTTGCGGTATGCATTGTGGTCTTCGGCGTCATGGGCGTGAGAACATCGCAGAAAATGCGCGAACTGAATGCCATTAACGACTGCAGAGACGCGGTTGCCGCCATGAACGCTTCATATTCCAAGGATTTCCAGCTCAAGGGAAAGATTGTCGACGCATTTTCCAGCATGGATTCCTCATATGATCTGGAAAAGCTCAGCACCTTGTATCAGGAAGAAGTCAAATCGCCGAAGGCGCTTGACTGCAAAGCCGACCCGTCCGGAACCACCAGCAAAGCCAACACCGAACGAGCCGCATATGACAAACAGGCCAGAACCTTCGAGCGGGCGTTGACAAAGAACAAGGCAAATCAGAATTGAATACGAAACGATTGGCAAGAACGGCACTTGCCGTTATCGTAACCGTAGGAATAGTCGTTGCCATCATCGTCGGGTGCGGCCCCAAATGGGGCAACGGAACGGCAACCGGTAAAACCGGATCGCAATCCACCGCCACCGCCCATACTGCGGCCACTGTTGATGTGCAGCTGCCCTCATACTACATGGACAATATGGTGTTCCAGCGCGATCAGCCAATCGTAGTCAAAGGCAACGTCAGCTCCACGGAAAGCAACCCCATCGACGTTTCGAAACTGTCAGCGACACTTACGCAAGGCAAAACCTCCGAGAGCGTCAAGGCAAAGGCAGCGAAAAACGGCAGTTTCACCTGCACGCTGAGCGCGCAAAAGGCAAGTCTCAATCCGTATTCGCTGCAAGTGCAGTACGCCGGCAAAACCGTGCTGAAACTGGCCAAAGTGTATGTGGGAGACGTCTTCGTAGCCGCTGGCCAGTCGAATATGGAACTCAACTATGTGCAGTATTACGAAAACGCTACTTACAATTTTGGCAATGGACTAATCACGACAGGCGATTTGCCGAAACCGCTCGTAGATGACAACGTGAAATTTGTCATCGCAAATCATGATGTTGAAGACACTGATTTTCCACTGTCCGCTGTTAATCAGAGCGCCGATGCATGGCTGACTGCAGATTCCACGAATTCACTGCACCTCAGCTATCTGGCTCAGCAATTCGCCATGCAGTTGCGCGCCAAGCACCCCAATGTGCCGATTGGCATCATCCAGACCGCGTGGGGTGGCACGCCTATTCGCCGGCATGTACAAGGCGGCGATATTTATGCGAACCATATCGCGCCGTTGAAGGGATTCCATGTGGCGGGCGTGCTGTGGTATCAAGGTTGCGATGACGCCAATAATTACGGAACTGCTTTGCAATACGAATCGCAAATGACCACGCTCATCAACCAGTACCGTAACGTGTTCGGACGCAAGGACCTGCCGTTCCTGTACGTACAGCTCGCGCGCTGGCCAAACTACCAGTACACGCAAAACGTGCGAGAAGCGCAACGGACTACGCTCGGCAACACCAACCTGCACGATTCGTCGAATGTGGCGATGACGGTTTCCCTTGACACAGACAAGGGCACATCCGCGCTAATCCATCCGCTCGGCAAAGATATTCTCGGGGCGCGCATGGCCGCGCAATATCTCGCCATGGAAGACGGCACCACCGTACCCAACGGACCGCTTATCGAACATGCCCGGCACACTGCGAACGGCGCAATCGCCTTGTCTTTCCAAAACGGCACCGCAAGCAGGCTGAAAGCCATGCAGCCGAACTATTCGAAAACCGCGAGCGCAATCGCACCAAACTATAAGAGCGCTCCGAAAGCGACCCCGTTAAGCGGTATCAGCAATATCGCCGCTCCCACCACTACGGCATTGCAGGGGTTTGAGGTCGCCAATTATTCCGGTCAATGGCAGGCGGTCAATGCCACTATCAGGGGCAATCAGGTGTTGCTCACCGCAGCCGATGGCTCAATACTGAACGATCTCAACGCCATGAGCCAGGTACGTTACCTGTTCAGTGGCAATCCGAAGTGCGCGAGCATGCTGTACAACGACTTTAATCTGCCGGCTAGCCCATTCATTACTATTGTTGAGTGATCTTTGTTGGGGGCCGCCGCTAGATAAACCAATACGGGCGGGATAAGTACGGGCGGTCTGAGCCGTTGCTTGGCCTGCTTGGTCATGTTTTGAGCAGGCTGTTCCGGCTTCTGGTTTGGATTCTGGTTTCCCGCTTAAACTATGAAGACTGCTGCAGCATCACAGAAACTAGACAAATGTCATTTTTCCACCAGTTTATTTAGGCACATTCCCCTCCTACTATGGCATACGGAACGAACGCGAGCGCACAATCACAGATCGAGTGCAAACGTGCGCAGGAGAGGAATCACCATGAGGAATCGTATTGCAGCAGCTGCAGCGGCGGGAATATTAACCATCGGCATGGCCGCCTTGCCTTCCGCGGCTTCGGCCAGTGAAGTCGCACCGTCTACGGACGGATTGGCCGGCAGCACCGCCATCAGCGGGCAGATCGACCAGGATATGGCCGTGTGCACCGATCAGGCGTGCGAGGCCGTGCAGCACTTGAACAAGACGAATCAGCAGATCAAGTCGGATATGGAAACCGCCAAGCAGCACGCCGAGCAGCTGCATCAGAACGCGCACGAGGACGCCGACGCGCTTCGCCAGTACGGCGAGCAGGCCTGGAAGAACTACCAGGAGGACCGCGAGGATATAAAGAATGCGATTGACGGCGCGGTCAAGCGTGGTCAGGAGCGTCACGACGCTCTGCATCAGGATATGCAGGACACGCAGGCCCACCTCAACCAGATGCATGCCGATATGAAGGAGACCCACGACGAACTCAAGACGAGGCATGACGCGTTTGCGGCGAGCAGCCACCAGTGGCATCAGTCGTTCATCGCGGCGCTGAAGGACGCGAACTCCAAGACGGGTCAGCAGGGCGGCTCATCCGTTGCTACCGGCACGCATGGCATCACGGCTGGAACGAATGCCGGTACGACCGTTACTGGAGTCAACGGCACCACTGGCACTGTGCGCACGGCTGCCGACACTGGCGCGAATGGTGCTGCAACTGGATCCGTCACAGCTTCCGGCGATCAAACCGCCGCGTCCACCGGCGCGCTGACCAAGTCGGAATATGGACAGCTTGCACAAACCGGCATCGGCATTTCCCTTGCCTGCGCAGCCATTCTGCTGCTTGCCGGCCTTGCCTACGCCATGAAGACGTTCGTGCAGTATAAGCGCGAAACCAGCGAAGACTGAGCCGGCTCGCTGCCGGACAGCGTTTGCTTCATCGACTCATGAAAAACGGTCTCGAATATATCGGGACCGTTTTTTCATGCGCGTTTTTCGTATGTGCTTTTCATCTGCTATACGCATTGTTGCGATTCAATTGGAATGACGTAGTACAGCGACGTACAATGCAGCGCGAAGCGCGCGTACCGTGCGTGAACCGCGTGTATGTCCAGTATTCCCACTGATTTGTTACGTTGGCCGTTCTGATCAGTCCACTGGTCAATTCGCATAATGGGGAGCACTGCTGGCGATTCGCGGCGACGGCGTATCGCCATTCCCCGCCGTCCGTCCGGTACTACCCGCGCTCCCCGCATCGCCGGCCTTTTCAGCATTGCCGATGTTGGTTCTACGCAACGACCCCGCGGCCAACGAGCGGATGGATCGCCTGCGCTGCGCCTGTTCCGTCTGCGAAGCGGACTGAACTGCGGGAAAAGCGCCCGTTACAGGACGAATACGACCGGTTGCGGTCGGAATAAAGCTTGGCGGCAAAACCTGCGTTGTGATGGCGCTTATGGATGCCATCTGCGGCTGCTGCGTATTATCAGGACCATCCGCAGCGTCTTTTTCTTTCACGGTTTGCGATTCTTCCGCACGATTCGCGTCATCATTCGCATCCTCGCCCGTTTGCAAGGCAGACCCAGCTTCGCTCTGCTTTTCTTGTTTTTCCTGCTTTTCCTGCGGAGCGGCCTGCACATCACTCTGCAATACGATTGGCGATGAATTCGAACGGCGTCGGGCAAGCGCCGCCAGAGAGTCACGAGTATCAGCATCGCGTTGGTCAGTCTGCTGGCTGCCGGCAGCCGTCTTGTCAACCATCGTCGTGCTTCTTTCTCTCAACGTCACGATTTCGAGCGTAACGTAGCGCAGCGCAAAAGTGCGCGTAAAACGACGATGTACGCAACTCCCCCACCGAATCGCAATCAAATATCGACATATGAGGGCAAACAATCCCATTATTGAGACCACAGACTGGCACCAATAAGCCGCAGCATGGCAATCAGAGACTTTCCTGGATGCCGGCCCGTACACGCGAGACTTGCGATACGGGACGATTCAAAAAACCGAGGCCAATGAAAGAAGCATTCGGAGGGAATCTGGAAGGAACCGGAAAACGGAGTGGAAAAGAAGGAACCCCAGAAACCGAATGATTCCAACGGTTTCCAGGGTTCCAATCCGGGCGGAGAATACGAGATTCGAACTCGTGAGGCTGTTACACCAACACGCTTTCCAAGCGTGCGCCATAGACCACTAGGCGAATCCTCCATGCACTGCAGTGCTTGCTAGAAGTAAGCTCCGTAGGCAACTCGAATAAGCTACCACAGCTTTCGGATAAATGCACATTCAGTGCCGGCTGCGGCGTGTCGCTTTGTGGACAAGGACCACCAATGAGTGCCTGCGCTGATGTGCAGGTCGTTCGTACGGCGTGTGCAACAGGTGATCTCACCGGGGGATGAACCAGTGCAAATCAAGGCGACTCAAGGCAAGTCAGAGCAAACCCGAGGCAAACCAGAATGAACATGCGCATGCCATCGCGTGAATTATTGCCAGCCTCTTGCCGTGATGCAACATAGTGGTTTTAGGCTATGAACCTTGGTGAAACAGTTGGTCATGCAATATGAGGGATGGGGAGTGGCCAGTCGCGGGGAGTTCATAATTCGGGAAGTCTCCCAGCTGCGAGCGGGATAATATCGAATATTGAGACAATCTGCGGTAATAATTGATCGAAAAACAGTGCCTAATACCTCTTAAATCCTAAAAAATCAAGACTGTTCCTCAAAAAAGTTTTTCTTTATATTGAGTAGTTGGTTTTTGATTACTTAGCCGCGCAGAGAGAGAGGGATAGGCATGGTTCGTCGCGCCCAGGCTGCTCTTCGGTCCGTTGAACACACCAGCGTGAGGCAGCTGCGAGTCCTGGCTGCGATTGTATTTCTGTTCGCCATGGTCATCGCCACTGTGGCTCCTGCAGTCACGGCTCCGATGGCCTTCGCCGACAGCAGCACCAGCTCGTCCAGCGTTGACTACGCCACCTGGGCCGAAGTCTCCAAGGCGATGGACAAGCAGCTGAACAGCGGTCTTAAGACGTACAAGGATGGCAACACCGCTGGCGCCACCTCCGATTTCATGGGCGCGTACAACAAGATTTACGTGGCCTCCAACTTCACCGCGGTCGTGCACGACACCATTGGCGCGGACAAGCAGCTCGCCCAACAGCAGGCATTCCAAAGCGTTCAGAATCTTTCCTACACGCCTAGCAACGACGATCAACTGGCTCAGCAGATTGATGCGTTGACCGCCGATCTTGACGCCACGGCCCAGCAGCTCGACACCAACGCCGATCTCGCCAAGCCGAAGGCGTACGCCGAAGCGCTGCAGGCGCAGCTGGCCAAAGAGCGCAAGGAGCTCGACGCCAAGAAAAAGAAGAACCCGGGCAAGGGCAATCGTTCATGGACCGACGTGGCCAACGAAATGACCCCGATTCTCGACAATGCATACAAAGCTTACGAAAAGGGTGATGGTGCCAAGGGCGCCACGCTCGTGAACAACGCGTACTACCAGTATTACGAGAAGCTCGGCTTCGAAAAGAACGTGATGAACGCCATCAGCGGCAACCGCGTCTCGCAGGTGGAATACCAGTTCAAGATGTGCCGCAAGTCCATGAACGCCGGCGCATCCCTGAAAGACACCAAGAAGCTGATCGACGACCTCAAGGCCATGCTGATCAAGGACGCCGGCATTCTTGACGGTGGTGCCGCCGATAAGGAAGACGGTTTCACCAAGCTGGTCACCAGCTCCTCCGGCCAGGCGTTCCTCGTGCTTATCCGTGAGGGTCTTGAAGCTCTGCTGGTGGTTGCAGCCATCGTCGCCTACTTGGTCAAGTCCGATAACAAGCGCTTCGTCAAGTGGATTTACTTGGGTGTGCTCGTCGGTCTGCTCGGCGCCGGCTTGGTGGCTGTGATCTTCGTGTTCGCCTTCGGCGGCTCCGGCCCGATTCAGGAGATCATGGAAGGCACCTGCGCACTGATCGCCATGGGCATGCTGCTGTGGACGAGTAACTGGATGCTGAACAAGTCCAGCGTGGAAGCGTGGAACCGTTACATTCGCAAGAAGACCGAGGCTGCTGTGGCTGATGCCGAAGCCGCCGCAAGTGCCGACAACGTGACGTTGAAAACCGTGGTCTCGCTGGCTATGCTGAGCTTCCTCGCCGTGTTCCGTGAAGGCGCTGAAACCGTGATCTTCTACGAGTCCATCTACACGATGAGCCGCGATACTCGCGGTATGTGGATCGGTGGTCTGACCGCCGCGGTGGTGCTTGTCGGCATCTTCCTGCTCTTCCGCTTCACCTCCGTGAAGATTCCGATTGGTCCGTTCTTCCTGGTCACTTCGATTCTGATGTCTGTGCTGGTGGTGGTGTTCGCCGGCGGCGGCGTCCACTCGCTGATCGAGGGCGACTTGCTGCCCGCCTTCTACCTGAACGGTGTGCCGACGAACGATTGGCTTGGCCTCTACCCGTACGTCGAATGCCTAGTGGCGCAGGCCATCGCAGCCGTTGCGGTTATCGCGCTGTTCGTGGTCGGCTTCATCAAGCAGCGCAAGCTGAAGGCGCAGGCTACTGTCGAGGTCCCGGCCGTGAAGGCGTAGCCCGTCTAGCTCGTCCGTTTCCTCCCATAACTGCAGACAACTGACAGACTTGCGGCACGGCCTCGGATCGATGCCAATTCCTCCAGCCCACGCCGCACTTATCTCATAACTGAATAATTGCAATTATCTAAGCGTGAATCCTAATTCACCAGAGATAGAGAAAAGGAATAACAATGATGAAGAACAAGAAACTGGCCGCTCTGCTCGGCCTGCTGCTCGCCGGTTCCATGACCGTGTCCATGGCTGCCTGCGGTTCCACCAACTCCGCATCCGACACTAAGGCTGACTCCTCCTCCCAGTCTTCCGACTCCTCTTCCTCCGATTCTTCCTCCGATTCCGGCGCCGGTTTCGAAGAGGTTCCGGTTGGCCCGTCCGGTACTGCTGAAGAGCAGGATCAGGACGCCGGCCCGCTGACCGTGGGCGCTGTGTACTTCCAGCCGATCGATATGGAGCCGTCTTCCATGGGCCTGAAGGCTGCTGACGCTTCCTTCCACCTCGAGGCCGACATCCATGCCAACCAGAAGGGCACCGAGCTCGGCTACGGCAAGGGCGACTTCGTGCCGGATCTGACCGTGAACTACACCATCATCGATAAGTCCACCGGCAAGGAAGTCGAGGGCGGCACCGCCACCTCCGGTACCTTCATGCAGATGAACGCTTCCGATGGCCCGCACTACGGCGCCAACGTCAAGCTCGACAAGGCTGGCACCTACCAGCTGAAGCTCTCCATCGAATCCCCGGCCTCCAAGGGTTGGATGCTGCACGTTGACCCGGAGACCGGCGTCAAGGGCCACTTCTGGACCGAGCCGATCGAGGTCACCTTCGACAACTGGGATTACACTCCTCGCCAGTGGTGATTGACTAAGCAGAAAGCCCCTCGTCAGAGGGGGCTTTACGCCGCTTTAGGGAGATAATTCTTAGGACGGTCTAAAACTCCCCTCAGTCCGCTTCGCGGACAGCTCCCCTCAGAGAGGGGAGCCTAAGGTGAACAGAGAAAGGACGCGAATGCTTGAACAATTCGTGGCAGTGATGCCGGGCACTTTGGCCCCCGCATTGCTGGTGATGAGCCTGAGCGTGATGCTCACGGTCGGCGAGGGGCGAGATAAGCCGATAAGCTCGCATTGGCGTCTCATCGGCCTGATCGTCGGTCTGATCGCCGCCATCGTATTCGCCGGCCTGCGCGCCTCGGCCGTGATCAATCAGCGCACGTTCGTCAACTACCCGGTGTTGTGGTGCGCGATCATTGCCGACATCCTGACCATCGTCGTGGTGGTGTTCGCACGCCGCATCACCACCAATTGGCAGCAGCACAAGGTGTTCATGCACATCGCTAACGCCGTGGCCGCCATCGACATCGCACTCACCCTGTTCTACGCGCTGCCGGACGTGATTCTGCAGCTCACCATCTGGGTGGAACCAGGGGAGACCGCATTCACTTCGGCCATGCTGCTGCGCGCTCTTGGTTTCCTGCTTGGCGTGGCCATGTCCATTATTGTGGTCGCCATCTTCCGCACGATGCGCACCACTGCCGTGCGCTGGGCGTTCACCGTGGCCGTCGCGGCCATGATGGTGATTCTGCTGATTCAACACTTCACTGGTCTTGCCCAGATTCTGCAGGCGCGAGGCTTCCCGATGAACCATACGATGTTCGTGGCGCTGGCTTGGTCCATCAACCAGAACTCCACGATGATTATGGCGCAGGCGCTGGTGTTCCTGATTCCCGCCGTGGCCTCCATCGTGGCCGGTTTCCGTATGAAAACCCATGATGTGCCGGGAGCCAACGAGGCCACGTTGCGCCGGCATAAGGTATTCCGCCGCCACGCCATCGCCGCTGCCGTGTGGAGCCTTATCGCAGCCATCGGCGTCACCGCAACCCTGACCGTGGGCGTTGCCGCGACCCATCAGACCATCACCCTTTCGCCGCCGGAAGCCTACTCGCTCAAGGACGGCGTGGCCACCATCCCCTTCAGCCAGGTCGAGGACGGCCACCTGCACCGCTTCGAATACAAGGCCAAGGACGGCACCGTCATGCGCTTCATCATCATCCGAAAGAACGGTGGCGCGTACGGCATCGGCCTGGACGCCTGCGAGAACTGCGGCGACGCTGGCTACTACGAGAAGGACGGCAAGATCATCTGCAAGAAGTGCGAGGTGGCCATCAACCTGGCGACCATCGGCTTCAAGGGTGGCTGCAACCCGATACCATTCCCGTACAAGACCGGCCACGGCAAGATCACCATTCAAACTACGGATCTGGACGCGCTGAGCGCCCACTTCCGGTGAGTCAGGCAGGAGACAAGAATCATGTTCTTTCTGCGCATGATTACTCGCTCGTTCACCCGACAGCTGCGCCGACGCCTGCTTATCGCGCTGACCGTATGCCTGTCGGCGACCGTGTCCGTATCGATGCTGGGCGTCGTGTTCGACGTGGGCGACAAGCTCAACGCCGAGCTGTCCACCTACGGTTCGAACATCACCGTGCAGCCCAAGGCGGATGCGGTCGTTTCCGACCTGTACAACACCGAGTCGGGCGGCGCGACGTCCACCAGCGACCCGACCGCTTTTCTGAAGGAGTCGGACGCGGCCAAGATCAAGACGATCTTCTGGTCGTTCAACATCACCAGCTTCGCGCCGCAGCTCAACATCCACGCCACGGTGAACGGTACCAACGTGCCGGTCGTCGGCACGTGGTTCAACAAGAACCTCAAGATCTCCACCGGCGAGACTACCGTCGTGGGCGTGGAAGGCATGCGCTCGTGGTGGCAGCTGGACGGCAAGTGGCCCAAAGACGATTCCGACCAGGGCGTGATCGGCAAGACGCTGGCCTCCGAACTCGGCGTGACCACCGGCGACACCATCACCCTCAACAAAACCACCGCCTCAGGCAAGAAGAACGAGCAGAAAATCAAGCTCACCGGTGTCTACGATTCCGGCGACGAGGACAACGGCTCGCTCTACATCGCCTCCTCCACGGCCCAGGTACTCGCCGACCTGCCCGATTCGGTCGACAAAATCGAGGTCAAGGCCCTGACCACGCCGGAGAACGACCTGGCCCGTAAGGCCGCCGCGAACCCGGCCGCGCTGAGCCAGGAGGAATGGGAGACCTGGTACTGCACCGCCTACCCGAGCTCGATCGCCTATCAGATCGAAGAGGTGATTCCGGGCGCGGTGGCCAAGCAGGTGCGTCAGGTGGCCGCGTTGCAGGGCAATGTGCTGCAAAAGACGCAGGCCGTGATGATTCTGATGACCGTGCTGAGCCTGATCGCCGCAGCCGTGGCCGTGGCCAACCTGATGGTCGCCTCGATCGGCGAACGGTCGGGCGAGCTGGCGTTGCTCAAGGCGCTCGGTGCCACCGATGCCGCGGTATCCCGCCTGATGCTGGCCGAAACGGCGGCAATCTCGCTGCTGGGCGCGATTGTGGGCGCGCTGCTCGGTTCCGGCGTGGCCCAGCTGATAGGCCGGGTGGTGTTCGGTTCCGGCATTACGATGCGGCCGATGGTGTTCGTGCTGGTGTTCGTGCTGCTGGCTGTCACCGTGCTGCTGGCGTCCGCCTCATCGATTCGTTCGATTCTGAATCTCAAGCCCGCGGAGGTGCTCCATGGTCGCTGAGTTTATCTACGTAGGTGTGGAAGGAGGGAACCGATGACCAACACCGGTATGTTCTTCAGAATGCTGTTCAGCGCCGTGTTCCGTCGGCGTTCGCGCGCGGTGATGGCTGTGGTGGCGTCGCTGGTCGGCGCAGCCACACTGTTCTGTCTGGCGATGATCTGCCTCGCCGTGCCGCAGCAGATGAACGAGGAGATGCGTGCGTACGGCGCGAACCTGATTGTCACGCCCACCGAATCGACCAATGCTGACGGCAAGGCCGGCATCGACAAGGCGATGGTGCAGCACACCACTGAAATGGTCAAGGCCAAGGGTTCCGCGAAATACGCCACCTACCGCTACGAGAACGTGCGCGTCAACGCCTCGCCGTACGTGATGGCCGGCGTGAATGCGGCGCAGGTCAAGAACCTCAACCATCACTGGGTGGTCGACGGCTCGTGGCCGACCGACGGCAAGGTGCTGGTCGGACGCGACATCGCCGACGCCATCGGCCTGAGAATCGGCTCCGCCATCACCATCGGCTACCGTGCATCCGATAACGCCAGCACCAACGGCACTTCGTCGAACTCCTCGATCGACCAGCAAACCAAAGACGGCCGTGTCTCCAGTGACATCATGGACACCTCCGGTACCGAATTCCGCGTGGCCGGCATCGTGGACACCGGCGGCAGCGAAGACTCGATCATCTACGCCACCAACGCCGACGTCAACAAGCTCACCGGCATCACGCGCGGCGTGGACGTCATCGAGTATTCGGCCGGCGCCAGCGACCTCGCAGGCCTGATGTCCAGCATCAACGACATGACCTCCATGCACGTCAAGGCACAGCAGGTCACCAAGATCACCGCCTCCGACACCCGCATCATCACCATGCTGCAGACGCTGTTCTGGATCGTCTCGCTGGTGGTGCTGGTGCTGACGCTCGTCGGCGTCGGCACCACAATCAGCTCGATCGTCTCGCAGCGACGCAACGAGATTGGCCTGCGCAAGGCCCTCGGTGCTAGCTCGCGTGCCATCGGCACCGAGTTCTACATCGAATCGTCGCTCTACGGCCTGATTGGCGGCCTCATCGGCACCGCAATCGGCTACGGACTCGCCAGTTGGCTGTGCGTGGCGGTGTTCGAACGCTCCATCGTATTCAACTGGTGGCTGGCCCTGATTTCCGTGCTGTTCAGCGCGCTGGTCGCCATCGTCGCCTCCATCCCGCCCGTCCACCGCGCCACCCGCATCGACCCCGCCGTCGTGCTTCGCGAAGAATAAAGAAAGAGAAACGTCATGCTACTTGAACTCGACCACATCTCGAAGATCTACGGCGACCTGCGTGCCGTGGACGACCTCAATCTGACCGTGCCGGAAGGCGAATGGCTCGCCATCGTCGGCTCCTCCGGCTCAGGCAAGACCACGCTGATGAACATGATTGGCTGCATGGACACGCCCTCCAAGGGCTCCGTGAAGCTGGAAGGCCGCAAGCTGGAGGACCTGAACGCCACGCAGCTGGCCGACGTGCGCAAGAACCTCATCGGACTGGTGTTCCAGAAGTTCTATCTGGTGCCGCACCTGACCGCCGTGGAAAACGTGATGGTGGCCCAGTACTACCATTCGGTGGTCGATGAGAAGCAGGCCATGGAGGCGCTGGAAAAGGTCGGCCTGAAGGACCGCGCCCACCACCTGCCCGGCCAGCTCTCCGGCGGCGAGCAGCAGCGCGTGTGCGTGGCCCGCGCGCTGATCAACGACCCGAAGCTGATTCTGGCCGATGAGCCCACCGGCAACCTCGACGAGAAGAACGAGAAAATCGTGCTCGACCTGTTCCGCAAGCTGCACGAGCAGGGCACCACGATTATCGTGGTCACCCACGATGCGCTGGTCGCCAGCTGCGCGCAGCGCGAGATCATGCTCAACCATGGCGTGCTCGTCGGTGAGAAGTGGAATGACGAGGATGCGCGCAAGGCCTACGAGGCGGCCGGCGGCAAGCCCGCCTCCACGGGTGCACAGGTCGAGGGCGCGCAGAACGGCGAGACCGCCATTGGTTTCACTGACCCCACCAAGGCCGCGAAAACCGGCGGCGAGGAGTAGGGCCGTCAGGGGCATCGAGCAGTATGTGAGGAATACATGGCAAGCTGATGGTCTCTCCCCCAGTCAGCTTCGCTGACAGCCCCCCCTCGTCAGAGGGGGGCTTAAGGAGCGTGAATATGACCGAAAAGAGTACGTTGAAGAAATCCGCGACATTGGCGGCGGCCGGACTGGTCGTGGCTGGCGCGCTGCTGGCCGGATGCGGCGAATCCAAGGCCGCGCCGATGGACGATGCGTACGCCGGCAACTCGGGCGAGACCGAGAAGTCGCAGGAAGAGCAGTCGCAATCCCAGTCGAACGGCTCCGATAGCTCCGACGGCTCCGATTCCAGCTCGTCGCACAACGACCCGTCCACCACCACGTCCGACAAGAAGGACACCGGCAACTACAAGGACGGCAACTACTCGATCAACGGCCAGTACGGCCCGGTAGGCGAGGATTCCATCGACGTCCATCTGACCATCAAGGACGGCAACGTCGAGACCGTCAATATCATTGGGCACCCGTTCACCACGATTTCCAAGAACCATCAGGACGACTTCGCCAAAGCCATTAACGGCGTGGTGGACGGCAAACCTCTGAAGGGTCTCAAAGTGGACAAGGTCGCCGGCGCCAGCTGGACCTCCGACGCCTTCAACAAAGCCCTCGAAGTCGCCCGCCAGGAGGCTTCGATTCAGGAGTAAGACCGCTACTTCAGCAATGCTGGCCACAGCAGATCGGCCATGCGCGAGGCCCAGGCGGTGTCGTCGTCCATTGCTTTGCCCTCGATGGCCTCATACGCCACCAAAGATCCGATAATCGTGGACAACAGCAACTTCTCGTCAACGTCCTCGCGAAACACGCCCTGCGCGACTCCCTGCTTGAGGAACGCCCCCACACGCTCCAGCCACGGGGTCACCACTTGGTCGACGATGTGCTGGAAGAACTCGGCCTCGCTGGACAATACAATGCCCACGCGCTTGACGTCGATGTCGTTGTCGCGCACCCAATCGACCAATCGCTGCAATAGTTGCGTGAAATGCTCACGCGTGGGGCTGGGCACTGGGTCGGAATCCGGGATGGCCAGATACATCGCGCTGATCTCGTGCAGCAGCTCGTCGGCATTATGATATCGGCGGTAAATCGTGGTTTTGGCCACACCGGAGCGCCGGGCCACCTCCTCGATGGTCACGCCGCTGATGCCGCGGTCCACCGCAATCTGCAGCGTGGCTCGCATGAGCTTGCGATCCGTCGCCTCGCGCGTGCGCTCACCGCGCGGTGTCGCCGTCGTGTCTGTCATCTCCGTCATCTCTTCTCTTCGAAATATGCTCCCGTACGCTCCCGCTGGCGAGAGCTGGCTGGCAAAGCCAGACTGAGGGTGGTAAGTCCATGCCGTTTGTAGGCAACTCCCGGATAATACCTACTAGCTCAGCACTTTAGTGCTCTCGACTTGGGCTACATACCACTGGTTGAACCGCACCAGTGGCTTCCTGAGCAACAGCCCAAGCAACAGTAGCGGCGGCACGAATGCCAGCAGCATTCCGGCGGCCCGCCAGTAATCCATGTCGTAGATGCCGGCGATGGCCGCACGCATCATCGTCACCGCATGGGTGAGCGGCAAGAGCGGACTGACTTTGGCGATGAAGTCGGGCAACATCTGCACCGGGTAGGCAGCGTTCGCACCCGAAATCTGCACGATGAGCATAAGCACGCCGATTGCCTTACCCACATTGCCGAAACTCACCACCATCGTATAGGTGAAGAACGAGAACACCAGCGAGGCCAGCCATCCAGACAACATAAACAGCAGCGGATGCACGGCCTGCACGCGCAGGAACAGCAAATCGCCACCGAGCGACACCGTGGATTGCAGCAGCGCAATCAGCGCGAACACCCCGTAATGCCCAAGGAAGAGCCGATGCGGCCGCGGATCGCCCAATGCTTTGCGCGTCCGGCGAGACACGGTGGTTTTCAGCGTCACCACCATCAGCAGCGCGCCCACCCACAGCGGCAGCAGCGTGTAGAACGGTGCCATCGACGAACCGAAATTCGCCACCGGGAATACGGCCTTGCGCCTGAGCTGCACCGGTGCGGCCAACGTACTGGCCAGCGTTTCGGGATCATTGCCCAGCACCTCTTTGACCATGCCCATATCGCCACTGTTTAGTGCGTCGCTCAGTGTGCTGTTGAACGAAGCCAGTTCGGCGCCGGCGGAACGCAGTTTGCCGGACACCTTGTCCAAGGTAGTGCGAGCGTCGCTGAGCATATCGCTGGCGTCGTCGGAAGTCCCTTTCAGGTCGCCGAGCGTGGAGTCCAACTGGGTGGCGCCGGAACTCAGTATGCCGGAGGCGTCAGCGACGGTGGACGACAGGGAGTCGATTTGCGGTTTCACCGTGGCCGAGAAATCTGACTTGATATTGGCAATACTGTTCTGCGCTTGATCAGCCAGATTCTTGACCTGCGCATGCTGATCCTGCGCGTCCTGATTGCCTTGGCGAATATCGGTCGCCGCCGTATTCAGCGCTTGCCGCAGCCTGTTTTGTCGTGCGATTGAACGGTCAATCGCCGTGATGATGGATGAGTCGTTGCCCAGTATGCCGGCCAACGTGTTGCGAATTTCAGTGTATTTCTCCGTCTGCTTGCCAATGGCCGTGGCTTGACGGTCCAATTCGTCGGCGACCGTGGTGGCACCATCATTCGCGTCGGAATACAGCTTGTCTATGGAATCGGACACCGCGCCGAAACTGGAGGCGCTCGCGTCCAGTGCGCTGCTCATCGCGTCAGCGGTGGTGCCCAGGGCTCCGGCCACGTCGGTGACTTCCTGTTTGGCGCTGGCAAGATCCTTGCCGCCTTGTTTGGCGGCAGAGGAAACCTGAGTGATTAGTGAGTTCGAGGTGTCGAGCAAGGCGCCGGCCGTATCGGTCAATGCGCTGTATGTGCCAAGCAGATCCGCAGTATCGTCAAGCTGTGTGGCGAAATTGGCGATGTTGGCGTTGAAGGTATTCAGTTGCTCTTTGGCCTCGGGCTTGGACAGCTGATCGGCCAGCGAAGACGCGATTTCCAGCCCGGCCGAAGTGATGGTCTTAGCGAACGTGGTGTTGATTTCCGCCGCAACCTCATCCGTGCCCTCGTTGAGCAGATTCGGTGCCAGCGCGTTCTTCTTCTCGTTGCGGTAATAGGTCAGTTCGGCATGCTGCACGTCGTCGGAGAAGAAGGTCATCATGTCTTTGCTGAACGACTTCGGAATTACGATGGCCGCGTAGTATTTGCCGGATCGTGCGCCCTCGACGGCATCGGCTTTGGACGTGATCGTCCAATCGAGCTGACTGTTGGCGCGCAGCGCGTTCACCACCTGATCGCCGACCGTGACTTTCACCGGGATCAGGTCGGAACGATACCCCTCATCCACATTCGCCACCGCGAATTTCAGGTTCTTCATATTCGAGAACGGGTCCCAGCATGCGGCCACGTTGAACCAGGTGAACAGGCCGGGAATCATCACCAAGCCGATCACGATGATGATGGAGACCACGTTGCTGGTCAGGCGTTTGATGTCGCCGGTAAACAGTTTCCACATGGTGTTCATCGTGCGTGCCTGCCTTCCTTGGTCGGCGGAATAGTGGGGATGATTGCGGTAACAGCGGCGCTCGGGTCCGCTTCTTCGTGGCGTTCGGCGGAGGTGTCGCGACGCTTGGCCTTATGCCCGTACAGCATGGCGCGGATCGACTCGTCGGAGAGGCTGCCGAGCTCGGTTTGGCGGCGGATGGAATCGCGCATGAATTCCACGACCATCAGGAAGCCCATGATGATGAGCACCCATGCCAGCCATGTGCCCATGACTACGATTTTCTCGCTGGTGGTCAGCGCAAACACGATAATGAGCGCGGCCGGCACCACGAATCCGGCAATAAGCGCACCCAGCAGCAGCCGGGGATAACGGTAGGCGAATTTGGCGGCCCGACGTTCGATGGCATGACGGTATTCGTCGTGGTCGGCCAGTGCTGCAATGGCCTGAGTGACACGGTATTCGCTGCCGGGCAGATGCACCGGCTCGCCGATAATCATGTCGCTTTCCTTGATTTCCCGCGCGAACAGGCGGTTGAGATTGGCCAGTTTCGGCCGGGCGCCGAGGCCAAGCGCAAAGGCCAGAACCACGAAAACCAGCAATTTGCCGATATAGGCGAACCAGAGGCCGTCGTAGAAGCCGCCGATGGTTTCACGCATCGCGTCAATCGAATAGGTGAACGGCAGCAGCGGGTAGATGGCGCGGAAGAACGCGGGCATCATTTCAATCGGGTACAGGCCGGAGGCGCCCGGCACCTGCAGAATGACCAGCGCCACGCATACGCCTTTGCCCACGTGCATGAACGTGGTGGAGAGGGCGAAAATCACCGACATATACACCAGTGAGGTGATGACGCAGGTGAGCAGAAACACTGGGGCGCTCGCGCATTGAATGCCGATGACAAGATCGCCGATGGCCGTGACCAGGCCTTGGACGGCAGCCAGCGTGGCCAGTAGCAGGAAGCGACCGAGATAGCCTTGGGTTGGTGTGAGATCGTCGATGCCCTCATCATCGGTTTCGAGTTTGGGAATGACCACGAGCACGAACGCGCCCACCCACAAAGACAGGGTGGTGAACAGCGGTGCCATGCCGGAACCATAGGAGGCGACCGGATAGACGGCCTGTTCGCTGATAACAGTGGGGGAGAGCATGAAGTCGGCGATTGTGGCGGCATCCAGTTTGCCGTCGGTGCCGATCAGGGAACTGAGTGAACTGGAGATGCTCAGGGCTTTGATGTCGGTGACCAGCGTATCGAGCTTGGTTTGTACGCCGGCCAGCGCCTTATCGGTGTCGCGCAGCGCGGTCACCGTGGTGGAGGCTGCTTTGTCGAGTTGGTCGAGGGTATGCTTCGACTGATCGATGAGTGAGCCTTGCGACGTGATGCCGGTCGACAGAGTGCTGGCGGTCGAGCTGAGGGCGTTGAGACCGGTGTTGAGCTGAGGAATGGCGCCGGAGGTGATGGTGCCGCGAGCGGTATTGGCCTCGCGCACCGTGGTTTGGGTGGCGGTATTGAGATGCTGCGCCAATCCGGCGGTGTCTGTGGAGGCATTGCCGATAGTGGTGTTCAGGCTATCGAGGTTGCCCAGTGCGCCGGCAAGCTCGCTATTGCGGCTTTCCAGTGTGGCAATGGCGGATTGCAGCGGTTCTCGATTGGCGTTCGGCAGCCCTTTGAGTTGGTCGATGATGTCGGCGTTCGCTTGGTTGATGTCTTCCGCCGTATTGATCAGTCCGCCTACCTGCTGATTGGCGGCGCTGATGGTTCCGGTTACCGTGCCCACGCTTTGGTTGGCCTGTGCTGCGGCTTGGCTCAGCAGGCTTGAGCCTTGGTCAAGCGCTTCGGACGTGGAGGTGACGAAGCCGTTCAGACTGGTCTGGGTAGTGCCGATCAGGGTGGAGACGCCGGCCAGACCTTCTGCAGTGTCGATGCCAAGTGTGCGTGCGTCGTCCAGCGCCTGACGTGCGGTGCGTGTCTGCTCTGGGGTGTCGGTGAGTTTGGTGGTGAGCTTGGCGATGGTGCTGCGTGTGTGCTGCACATCGTCGGAGGCCTCGGCAAGGGCCGTGAGGGCCTTGGCTTTGGTGGTGTCTTCGGTACTGATGGCTTTGCCGTCAACCGTATTGATGACTTCGGTAAGTACTTCGGATACGGTGGAGACGAATGTGGAATTGACCGTGCGGTCCACAGTGGACGCGCCGACGTCGGTGACTTTGGGGGCGATGGCGCTGGCTTTTTCGTTGACGTAATACTCCAGAGTGGGCCGACTCTTGCCGCCGGTCACCACGCCGGCGAGATCGTCGGAAAAGTCTTTGGGAATGATGATGGCTGCGTATGCCTTGCCGGATTCCACTTGGTCCATGGCCTCGGCTTCGGTGACGAAGGTCCAGCCGAGCTGGTCGTTGCTTCTCATCTGCTTGACGATTTGATCGCCGAGGTTTTGCTTGCCGATGAGCGCGTTGTCGGTGCCGTCGTCATTGTTGGCGATGGCGACGGTGATGCCTTTGGTATTGCCGTACGGGTCCCAGAAGCCGACGATGTTGTACCACGAATACAGTGGCGGGATGAACACCATGCCGAACAGGATCACCCATGCGGCCGGCACCTTGGACAGGCGCAGGAAGTCGCGTCTGAGGACCTTGAAGATATTGCCCACTGATACCTCCGGAGCTTGGTGTTGCTTGGTTGCTACGTTTTCCGTAGCGATACGTTAATCGTAGCGCTACGTTTGTAGTAGCGTAATACGGCTGCCGGAGATTAATGGGGTGATTGATGATGTTTTTGGCGGAATAACGCCGCTGCCCAGCGGCTTATCGTGTGTCGCTGGGCAGAGCAAAAGGCGTTCTGGAACTTATTGACAAGATTTCTGGATGGTTTTTGGACGTTTCCTGAACGCGATGGATAGGCTCGGTGCTCGGCAATGTAGACAGACATGTACCGACCGCCCATCAAGTTCAGCAAAACCGCAATCGGGTGATAGGGTGAGGGGACGCTATGTGGGGAGGAAACCATGGTTGAATTCAAGGACGATGGCACGGCCACTACCCCCGGCAAGCCGCGGGAGAACCGTGACGCCGAGTCCGCAGTCGTGGCCGATCTGGTGGCCGTCGAACTGGACGACGTCGGCTTGAACCTGAACACCAAGCGATTACCGATTCTGGCGCGCATCTATGGCGCGGTCGTGCTGCTGGACGGACTCGCCACATTGCCGATTATGGTGATTTCCATCCTCTATGCCGTGCGCGAGATTCTGGATGGTCATGTGCACGTCGATGCGATGAGCCTGACCTTCATCCTGTCCGCGATTCATGCGGTGGTGCTGGTAGTCAGTGCCGCATGCCTGATTGTGTTCGGCGTGATGCTGCTGCGCAATCATCGCCGGTATGCCGCGCGCTGGACCTACGTGCTGATGCCGTTGACATTGGCCGACGGCATGCTGTCGCTGGCCCTGACCGGCCTTGGCTTCAACCTGCTGCTGCCGCTGATTCAGATGATTATTCTCGTCGTGATTTCGGTGACCGCCGATCCCTCCCTGAGCGAGGAACGCCGTCTGCAGCGCGCGCTCAGGCGTATGGACGATCGCGATGATTATGAATCGGCTGTGGCGGCCGGCATGCTAGGCCGCGACCAGTCCGGCAAGGGCTATATTGCGCTGGACTTTTTCAATATCTTCTGGCTGTTTACCATCGCTTCGGTGGGTGGCCTGATTGTGGAGACGATCTACCATATGGCGCTGTATAACGGTGAACTTCAGGACCGCGCTGGTTTGCTGTGGGGCCCGTTCTCGCCGATTTACGGCTGTGGTGCGGTATTGGTAACCGTGTGCCTGAATCGCCTGTGGAAGGCGAATCCGTTCTTGATTTTCTGCGCTTCGGCGGTGATCGGCGGCGCGTTCGAATATTGCACCAGCTGGTTCATGGAAGCGGCGTTTGGTATTACCGCGTGGGATTACACCGGCCGTTGGCTGTCCATCGACGGACGTACTTCAGGCCAATTCATGTTCTTCTGGGGACTGATTGGTGTGGTGTGGGTCAAGTGGCTGTTACCGCGACTGCTGGCTCTGATTAATCGCATTCCATGGAAAGTGCGGTATTCGCTGACTGCGGTATGCACGGTGCTGATGGTGATCGACATTGCCTTCACGCTGATGGCCTTGGATTGCTGGTATGGGCGCATGGCCGGCCAGCCGCAGGATTCACCGGTCGCGATGTGGTTCAGCGAACGCTACAGCGACGCTTACATGGCCAATCGCTTCCAGACCATGCATATCGACCCTTCCAAGGCCGGGCGTATGTGAATGGCCGGCAAGTAATTACGCTTCGCGGGCAGAAGGTGCGTAGAACCTAAGACAGCCCTCGCGTGTGGGTGGTAAGCGGGATACACTTTCAAGCGTTGAAGGAATGATTCCCTCCGCTGATGCGCTGTTTTGTGACGCGCGTGATGACGATGGGACAATCAAACGAAAGGCAAGGCACATGGCCGAAGCTACAGCAAACATTGGTGTGATTGGACTGGCCACGATGGGCTCCAATCTGGCGCGTAATCTGGCGCACCATGGCAACACGGTGGCGTTGTTCAACCGCCACTACTCGCGTACCGAGAAGCTCATGAACGAGCATGGCACCGAAGGCAACTTCGTGCCGGCCGAAACGCTCGAGGAATTCGCCGCGTCCCTGAAGCGTCCGCGTACCGCCATCATCATGGTCAAGGCCGGTGCTCCGACCGACGCGACCATCGCGCAGCTGGAAGAGGTGTTCGAACCGGGCGACATCATCGTCGACGGTGGCAACTCCTTCTTCAAGGACACCATCAAGCGTGAGAAGGAAGTACGTGCCAAGGGCTTCCACTTCGTGGGTTGCGGCGTGTCCGGTGGTGAGGAAGGCGCGCTCAACGGCCCGTCTCTGATGCCCGGTGGCACTGCGGAATCCTGGAAGACCTTGGGCCCGATTCTTCAGTCCATCGCCGCCAAGGTGAACGGCGAACCGTGCGTGACCCACATCGGCACCGATGGTGCCGGCCACTTTGTCAAGATGGTGCACAACGGCATCGAGTATGCCGATATGCAGGTGATTGGTGAGGCGTATGACATTCTGCGCCGTGGACTCGGCATGGATGCCGAGGAGATTGGCGACGTGTTCGCTGAATGGAACAAGGGCGACCTTGACTCCTACCTGATCGAGATCACCGCTGAGATTCTGCACCACAAGGATGCCGAGACCGGCAAGCCGTTCGTGGACGTGGTCGTGGATCATGCCGGCATGAAGGGTACTGGTACGTGGACCGTGCAGACTGGTCTGGAATGTGGTTCTCCTGTGGCTGCCATCGGTGAAGCCGTGTTCGCTCGTGCACTGTCTTCGCACGGTGAGCTGCGTGAAGACGCTCAGAAGGAAGGTCTGGCTGGACCGAACAAGACCATCGATCTGGCCGGAGAAGACAAGGCCGCGTTCGTCGAGGACGTGCGCAAGGCTCTGTTCGCTTCCAAGGTCGTGGCCTATGCTCAGGGCCTGAACGAGATTCAGGACGGTGCCAAGGAATACGGCTGGGATATCAACCTGTCCGAAGTGGCCCGCATTTGGCGTGGCGGCTGCATTATTCGCGCCCAGTTCCTGCTCGACCGCATCACCGAGGCCTTCAGGGGCGATAACCCGCCGGCTTCCCTGCTGTTCGATCCGTACTTCGAGAAGATCATCGGCGAATCGCAGGATGCATGGCGTCGCGTGATCGTTCGCGCGGTGGAGGCCGGCATCCCGACCCCGGTGTTCTCCAGCTCCCTGGCGTACTACGATGGTCTGCGCTCCAAGCGCCTGCCCACCGCTCTGACCCAGTCCCAGCGTGACTTCTTCGGTGCCCACACCTACGGTCGCGTCGACAAGCCCGGCGTGTTCCACACGCTGTGGGCTGAAGAAGGCAAGCCTGAAATCGAGGCGTAGCCTCGTGATTTCAGGTTTAGGACAGCCCTGTGGGCTGTCCGGCCTTCTTCAGGCTCGGCGATAGCCGAGCTGAGAAAACAGCAAGTCCGAGATCGAGGCGTAGCCTCGCGATCTCGGGCTTAGGGGAGCCCGGTGGGCTCCCCGGCCCTCTTCGGAGCGAGGCGGCTATGCCGCCGAGCCAACACTGAGCCTCGCCGCAGGCGAGTCCCTAATTGCAGGGGCCGGCGGCGAAGAGGGCAAGTCCGAGATCGAGGCGTAGCCATAGACGAATTAAGCCCCCTCATCAGAGGGGGGCTTAATTCACTCACAACTCGGTGACGGTTTCTTCGGTGGAGAACCAGATGAACTCGTCCACTCCGTTGGCGTAGGAGGACGGGTAATCCGGGTTGTTGGGCTGCTCGAAGACATGGGCCAGCGATTCGGCTTTGCCGGCACCGGCGGCGAAGAACCACGTATGGCGTGAACGCGCGATGAGCGGCGCGGTCAATGAAACACGCAGCGGCGGCATCTTGGGGGAGTGGTTCACACCCACGGTGAGCCTATCAGTAACCTTGACCTCATCATGACCAGGGAACAGCGACGCATAGTGACCGTCCGGTCCCATGCCGAGAATCATCAGATCGATTACCGGTTCCGGCCCCAATTCATTCACCAACTCGCGCTCATAGTCGCTCGCGACATCGTCCAGCAACGCATCATTCGCGGCATCGGCGGCGGCGCGAACGGAAGCATCATCGCTGTCGGCCTGATCCATCACATCGGCGATGTCATCGGCTGAACGGGTATCGGCCGCCATCTCATGAATATTCGACTCAGGCAGCTTGCCATCTGCCACCAGCTGGTCAAGCAGCAGGCGACGGGCCTCCAAAGCATTGCGATCGGTGTCGTAAGCCGGCACAAAACGTTCGTCGCTCCACCAGAAATGCACGCGCGACCAATCAATCGCGTCAGCCAGCGGATCGTTCAGCACCAAGCCCAGCGGCTGCGCGGCCGAACCGCCAGACAGCGCCACATCCACACGCGTGCGATGCGTGCCATCAGGCAATCGTTCGGCGAGCAAATCGAGTAGCGCCAAGACAAAACGTTGCGCGCCAGCCTGAATCATCAGATCTTTATTCGGATACACAATGAGTTTTCGAGTTGCCATGTATGGTCCTTGTATGGGGTATGTGTCGTACTTTGCAATGTGGATTGTGTTGTCAGTTGACAACACAATCCACATTGTGCGACATCGCATATGTCACTTTATTACTCCGCGGGCATGAGCTTCGGCATCGCATGAGGTAGGAAACGATGAGCAACGGCGTTGGCATGGCTCGGCCACAATTGCCGAACTCATTCCAACGCCGCTGTGGCAACGGGTTCTACCGACTTCAGTGACGAATCAGATCCCAGCCTTCGTTGATGACCTCGGCGTAGATCTCATCGGGATCGATGCGACGCAGTTCCTCGGTCAGGCAGTCCTCGATGGTGCGCATCGGCACGGACACTTCCTGCGGAGTCTGGCCGGGCAGCGAGATCAGCGCTTGGTCCTCATACGGGCGTTCCAGCGAGATCACACCGTCCTCACGGGTCAGGTACACGCCGGTCACGGCCTGCGCGTCGGGCACGAACTCAGTTTCGACTGGTACGCCAAGTTTCAGACGCAGCCATGCGCACAGCATTTCCATAGGCAGGAAGTCGGCCTTGCCGGTCACCTTCGCGGCGGTGATGGGCAGGTGCGGCGGCTGATCGAGCATCGAGGCGAGCATTGCGCGCCAGACGGTCAGTCGTGTCCAGGACAAGTCGATATCTTCCGGTGTCCAATTGCGGCGCAAACGCTCAATCGTGGCCTCCGGATTATTGGAGTGCAACGCGTCGGTGATGCGACTGCGGGCCATCGCACCCATCAGATCCTTGGCCGGGTTCGACGGCGGTGTGGTCGGCCACCACGCCACTACAGGCGCATCCGGCACAAGCAGCGGGATAACCAGCGTATCCGGGTGGTTGATAAGGCCACCGCGCGGACGCAAGATGATGATCTCACCGGCACCGGCGTCCGCGCCGAATCGCACTTGGGCGTTCAGGTTGGAATCGTTCGGATCGTTCGGGCCGTCGGTCAAATCGACGGCCGGATTATCGCGACTCGCGCTCACCTCGGCGGCCACTTCGGCCGCGTTCGGTTCGCCTTCGCCGGACTGATCGGCAGGATTGGTATCCGGTACTACGGCAATCACGCGGCACGGGTGCTCACGGCTGGCCGAGTTCGCGATTTCCAGCGCATGCTCTAGGTCCGCGTCCTCGGTGGCGATGAGCAGCGTCAGCACGCGGCCGGTCGCCGATTCGCCGCGCTCCTCGTGCAGCTGTTCGATTTTGTGCGCAATCTCGCGGGTGCGGGTGTTCGGCATATCGATGATCATGGCATCCTCCAGTGGCGGCCGTCGCGCGCCAGCATTTCGTCGGCCTGTGCCGGACCCCACGTACCGGCGCGGTAGGCCTGCGGCTGGCCAAGCGTGGACCAGAATTGTTCAATCGGATCGAGGATCTCCCAGCTGAGGTTCACCTCTTCGGTGGTCGGGAACAACGGCGGATCACCGAGCAGCACGTCCAGAATCAGTCGCTCATAGGCTTCCGGCGAGTTCTCGGTGAAGGAGCGGCCGTAGCTGAAGTCCATGTTCACGTCACGGACCTCCATGGTGGAGCCGCCCGGCACCTTGGCTCCGAAGCGCATGGTGACGCCCTCGTCGGGCTGCACGCGAATCACGATGGCGTTCTTGCCGAGTTCGCGCACGGCGGTCTGCTCGAACGGCAGATGCGGGGCGCGCTTGAACACCACGGCGATTTCGGTTACACGCTTGCCGAGGCGCTTGCCGCAACGCAGGTAGAACGGCACGCCAGCCCAGCGGCGGGTGTCGATATCGAGGCGGATGGCGGCGTACGTTTCAGTGGTGCTCTTGGGGTCGATGCCTTTTTCCTCCAAGTAGCCGACCACTTCGTGCGAGCCCTGCCAGCCCTTGGCGTACTGGCCGCGCGCGGTGTTGGCGGCGAGGTCCTTGGGCAGGCGCACGGCGGAAAGCACCTTGGTCTTTTCGGCGGTCAGGTCCTTGGCGGTGAAGCTCACCGGCTCCTCCATGGCGGTCAGAGCCATGAGCTGAAGCAGGTGGTTCTGGATGACGTCGCGTGCGGCGCCGATGCCGTCGTAATAGCCGGCGCGGCCGCCGATGCCGATGTCCTCGGCCATCGTGATCTGCACGTGGTCCACATAGTTGGCGTTCCAGATCGGCTCGTACATGGCGTTGGCGAAACGCAGGGCCAGCAGGTTCTGCACGGTTTCCTTGCCGAGGTAGTGGTCGATGCGGAACACGGAGCTCGGGTCGAACACTTCGGATACCACGCTGTCGAGTTCCTTGGCGCTGGCCAGATCATGGCCGAACGGCTTCTCGATGATCACGCGGCGCCATGCGCCCTCGGACGAGCGCGACAGGCCGGAGGCGGCCAGCTGCTTGGCGACCTGTGGGAATGCGCGCGGCGGCACCGACATGTAGAAGGCATGGTTACCCTGCGTGCCGCGGTCGCGGTCAAGCTCCTGCACGGTGGCGCTTAGACGCTCGAAGGCCTCCGGGTCGTCGAACGTACCCTGCACGAAGCGGATGCCGGCGGCCAGATTGCGCCAAGTCGACTCCTTGAACGGCGTACGGCAATGCGCCTGGACGGCGGCCTTGACGAATTCGATGAACCGTTCCTGTGTCCAGTCGCGGCGGGCGAAACCGGTCAGACCGAAGCTCGGCGGCAGTAGGCCACGGTTCGCCAGGTCGTAGACGGCTGGCAGTAGTTTCTTTTGTGCCAGATCGCCCGTGACACCGAAAATGACGAGGCTGCATGGGCCGGCGATACGGGGCAGTCTGAGGTCGCGCGAGTCGCGCAGGGGATTGCTCCAATTGGGGGATTCACTCATAATGTACAAGGGTAGTCGCCGGCGGCTATCTATCGCTAGAGGCGATATGCGATTTGGGCTGCGATTTGGGCCACATTGCGTGTGCTGTGCCGTGCGTTGGGCCAATCGCGTACGCAAACGTGTACGCAACGCCGTAGTTGAAATATCCCAAAACGGTGTGTATTTTAGAAGAGTTGCCCCTTTAGCTCAACGGTTAGAGCAGCGTCCTTTTAAGTCGTGGGTTGTGGGTTCGAATCCCACAGGGGGCACAACAAATCCTCGGAATCGCAATGGTTCCAAGGATTTTTTTGTTTCGACCAGCCTGGCTCCTAGAGTGGTGTCCCATGTCATGCACCACGATTCTTGTCGGCAAAAATGCCAGTTACGACGGTTCCACCATCATCGCCCGCGATGACGATTCGGGCTCGGGCCGTTACGATCCCAAGCGCTTCGTCGCTGTCGCCCCCGACGACCAGCCGCGCCACTACCGCAGCGTGCTGAGCCATGTCGAAATCGAACTACCGGACAATCCTTGCCGGTACACCATCGCACCGAACGTGCTGAATAATCGTGGCATTCTGGCCGAAGCCGGTGCCAACGAACACAACGTGGCGATGAGCGCCACCGAAACCATCGCTGTCAACGAGCGCGTGCTCGGTGCGGACCCGATGGTCGAGTTGCGGCCGGCTGTCGGCGAACCGGACAGCACCGATTATCATGCCGAGCAGCCCGGCGGTATCGGTGAGGAAGACATCATCACCCTTGTGCTGCCGTATGTCACCACCGCGCGCGAGGGCGTCGCGCGGTTGGGCGAACTGCTCGAAACCTACGGCACCTACGAATCGAACGGCGTGATTATTTCGGATGTGGACGAGATCTGGTACGTCGAGACCATCGGCGGCCACCATTGGATCGCCCGCCGAGTGCCCGATGACTGCTATGCCACGATCCCCAACCAGCTCGGCATCGACGACTTCGACCTCGCCGATGCGTTCGGCGAGCAGCGCGAATACCTATGCAGCGCCGACCTGCGCGAGTTCATGGCCACGCATCACCTCGACCGCACAATGGGAACGCCGGTCTCTTCCAACGGCCGTCACGCGCATAGCGCCGGATTCGGAACAACCGTTGCCCTTCCCACCCGTTTCAACCCGCGCAAGGCCTTCGGCACCGCGACGCCGAAGGACCATATCTACAACACGCCGCGTGCCTGGTACATGCAACGCCGCCTCAACCCCAGCGAGGACTGGGATTCGCCGGCCGCCCGCTACACGCCCGAATCCGACGACATCCCGTGGTGCCGCGTGCCGGAAGACAAGGTGAGCCTCGAAGACGTTGATTTCCTGCTGTCCTCGCACTTCGAAGGCACGCCGTACGACCCGTACGGCACGACCGGCACGGCGGAATCGCGCCACCGTTACCGTCCGATCGGCGTGAACCGCACCGGCCATATGGTGGCGATTCAGGTCCGTCCGTATGTGCCGGCGGCCAATCGCACGGTGATGTGGGTATCGTTCGGCTCTGGTCCGTTCACCGCCGCCGCGCCGTTCTACGCGAACGTCAACGACACGCCTGCCTACCTGCGCGACACCACGCCCGAAGTCTCCACCGGCAACCTGTATTGGACGAACCGCCTGATCGCCGTCGTGGCCGACGCACACTGGTATGAGACGAACCGGTTCATCGAAGGGTATGCCGAGGGCGTGCGCGCGTTCGGACACCGGCTCATCGAGCGCACGGATGAGCAGTTGCTTGCTCGAAGCGATGCCGAATCGACGGATACGAATGCATGGCCGCTCGATGGCGGCCACGGCGATGAGAAGGATGTGCAGGGCGTGGCGGATGTGCTCGAAGCGGCCAACGACGAGATGGCCGACTACCTGCGCGAGCACACAACCAAGCTGCTGAACGACGTGCTATACACCTCCAGCAACCTGATGCACAACAGCTTCGCGATGTCCGACCGTTGGGCCGAGTAGCAAAACCTCGACTGGGGAGGTAATAGGGATGCCCTGCTGATAACGCGTCAGCAGGGCAAAACCACAATCCGAATCAGTTAAAGCCGACGATGCGTTCGGCGATGAGATAGCCGTTGCGCACGATCCAGCGGCCGGTTTTGCCGGGCAGATTGAGCGCGCGGGACATCAGCTGCGAGCGCACATCCTTGCCGATGGCCGGCGAATAGGCGTCAATCGCATCCCACAGCTCGGTTTTCTTAACGTAGTTGGCCGGATCGCGCGAGAGAATCAGGAACGTCGAGGTAACGCACGATTCGATCGCCAGGAAGTGAATCATGTACCGGTACAGCCCCTCCGGCACCGTACCGCGTTCGGGCGTGGCCTCGGTCATCAGCCGATTGACGAGCCGCAACTGGTCCACACGCTTAATCATCACGTCGGTCTGCACGCTCTGACCCTCGCGCCCGATGAAGTAGTGGTAGAACGGCACATCGAGGTACTGGATGCGCTTCACCCACGGGAACGGCTGGTACGAGTAATAGAAATCGACGTAGAACGTGTGCTCCGGCAGCTTCAGCCCGGAATCGCGCACCACCTGCGTGCGGAAGGTGAGCGCATGCATGATGATGTACTGCGCCAGACCGAACTTGCCCAGGTCATCCCAGCCGAGCACGCGGCCGGCCTCCATTACACGGCGGAAGTTCACTACGGTCTTGTGACGCTTGGCCACCTTGTCATACACATAATTGGTCACCAGCATGTCAATCGGTTCGTCGGTGTCATGCTGTGCACGCAACGTGGCCAGAACCGTGTCGATGGCCTGCGGGTCGACCCAATCATCCGCATCCACCACTTTGACGTACATGCCGGTCGCCGCCGCGATACCGGTGTTCACCGCGCCGCCGTGGCCCTTGTTCTCCTGATGAATCGCGCGCACGGCGCCCGGATTGGTGCGTTCCAGCTTGCGCGCGTACTCCAGCGTGCCGTCTTTCGAACCGTCGTCCACAATCAGCACCTCGAGGTCGCTGATGTCGCTTGCCGAAAGCAGCGAGTTCACGCAACGGTCAAGGTAGGACTCCATATTGTATGCGGGGATCACAAAGGTGAGCGTCTTTGCCGTGCTGGCCATGAAAGTCTTACGTCCTCACATATTTAGTCGTTATGTTCAGTTTCCTGTTCAAACCGTAGCACTTCGCCTCCCGACTCGGCAGAGTGTTGCGTAACCTGTGCCCCTGAACGCATGTTCTGCAACCCTGAATCTTCCCCGGTGGCGTGCTCGGGATCCGATTGGGCAGAACTCGTCTGGTCTGAATCCGGGCTGCCGGAATCGGACTCGCGCTTGGCTCGGCGCTCGGCCTCCTTCCGCGCCTTGGCGCCCTCAAAGAACAACTGGGGCTTGGAGTCAAGCCGGCTCAGGCCATGCCAGGCCAAATCCACAATGTATGCAGCCAGCTGCTCCTTGCTCACCTTTGGCCGGTCGGCCCAGTACTGCCCGGTGAATACGGTCATGCCCACCAGCATCTGCGCGTAGTACGGCACGCCCTTGGCAGACAGCTTCTGCCGTTTGAATGTTTCGGAAAGAATGTCTTCAACGCGTACGGCGATGTCTCCCATCAGCGAGCTGAATGAGCCGGACGGGTCGGTGCTCGGCGAGTCGCGTACCAGTACCTGGAACCCCTCGGCATTCTCTTCGATATAGGTGAGGAGCGCAAGCGCCGTGCGTTCCACAATCTGGCGCGGGTGCACGGTCGGATCGTCGAGCGCGGCGGTCAGCGTACCGGTCAGCGCGCGCATCTCACGATCCACAATGACGGCATACAGGCCCTCTTTGCCGCCGAAATGCTCATACACAATCGGCTTGGAGACTTTGGCGTGCGCGGCGATTTCCTCCACGCTTACCGCTTCGAAGCCTTTGGCGGCGAATAGCGAGCGTCCGACTTCAATCAGCTGCTCGCGGCGCTGCAGCGACGTCATACGTGAAGAATGTGCCATGCGGTTCAGCTTAAGTCGCCGGGTGGAATTGTCGGCCTGAGACTGCCGAATTCGTAGGGGATTCCATCTGCGGGCTAGACTTGACAGGTATGGATATGAATACTGTGCTCGCCGTTCTTGGCGTGATTGTGGCGGCGGTTATCGTAATCGCCCTGAGCATCTGGTTGGGCAAGTCCCGCAAGCGCGATTTGGATCGTGCGATGGGCAAGGTTGCCCCCGACAACAAGAAGACCCGCGACGCCAAGGCCGCCGCCGACGCTCGGCTGGCCGCCGAAGCCGAGGAAGCTAAGGCTGCGACTGCCGCCGAGCCGGCCAAGTCAGCCGAATCGGCCAAAGCCGAGCCTGCGCCAGCCGCGCAGGCCGAACCCGAACCGGCAGCTGCGCCCAAGCCCGAGTCCCAACCTGCCTCCAAGCCCACTCCCGCCAAACCTGAAACCCCCGAATCGGTCGGCTCTCGACTGACCCGACTCAAGGCAAAACTTGCCAAGTCCGGCAACCCGTTCGGCAAGGCCCTGTTCGACATCCTCGCCAAAGACAATCTCTCCGAGGCCGATTGGGAAGACGTCGAAGACACACTGCTGCTTGCCGACGTCGGTGCGGATGCTTCCGCCCAACTGGTCGATGACCTGAGAACCGACGCCCGCATCACTGGTAAAGCCGACCCAGCCGAAGTACGCGCCACGCTCAAGGAGAAGCTGCTCGATCTGGTCGGTCGAGATACGGACCGCCGCCTCAATGCCGAAAAGCCGGGTGCCGCCAAGCCCAGCGTCATCATCATGGTCGGCGTCAACGGCACCGGCAAGACCACCACTGCCGGCAAACTGGCTCGACTGTTCGTGGCCGAAAACAAGCAGGTCATGATGGGCGCGGCCGACACCTTCCGCGCGGCCGCCGCCGACCAGCTCGAAACCTGGGGCGCACGCGTCAATGTGCCCGTCGTCCGCTCCGACAAGGACGGTGCCGACCCGGCATCCGTCGCCTTTGAGGCATCCGCCAAGGCCAAGGAAGCGAACGCGGACGTGCTCATCATCGATACTGCCGGCCGACTGCAGAACAAGTCGAACCTGATGGACGAGCTCGGCAAGATTCGCCGTGTTACCGAAAAGAACCTGCCGGTGGATGAAGTGCTGCTTGTGCTCGACGCCACCACCGGCCAAAACGGCATGGCCCAGGCCAAGGTGTTCGCCGAAGCCATCGGCATTACCGGTGTGGTGCTCTCCAAGCTTGACGGTTCCGCCAAGGGCGGCATCGTGATCAGCGTGCAGAAGGAGCTCGGCGTGCCGGTCAAGCTCGTCGGTCTTGGCGAAGGTCCGGACGATTTGGCACCTTTCGATCCCGAAGGTTTCGTGGACGGCATTCTCGCGTAGACGGTCGAGCTCTCCTCAGTCTCGCTTTGCTCGACAGTTCCCCTCAGCGAGGGGAGCCCTGCGTCCGTCCACGTTGTGGGCGCGGGAAACGCCCGCAACGCACCAAACCTAGCCCCGAATCATATTCGAAACATGATTCGGGGCTTTCCCATATCCGTTGGAATCATGCCGGAACCAGCCCATCCGATACCAACCTAACTGTCAGGTGCGCTTAACAATCGCGTAACTTGCCGTAACGAAACCAAAACGAGACCGGCTTTTACTGACGAACTGTTAGCCCCCACAAGGGGGACGGCATTGTAGAGACAAAGTCGACGCCGGCCGCGCAAAGCCCCCGGTGCCCTGAACGAAAGAGAGGGAGGTAGACATGGGAGCGATTGATTCCGGTAACACCGCATGGATCCTGACATCCGCGTCCTTGGTTTTCCTCATGACGCCTGGTGTGGCGTTCTTCTACGGCGGTATGGTTCGTGCCAAGGCCGTCCTGAACATGCTGATGCTTGAGGCGGCCGCCCTGTCGGTCACCATGATTATCTGGACCCTGTGGGGTTGGTCGATTGCTTACGCCGGTTCCGACATCGGAGGCATCTTCGGCGACCCGGCCAGCGGCTTCCTGCTGAAGGACTCCATGGTCGCCCAGGACGGCGTGTTCACCGCCACCGGTCTGAACGGCAACAACTACCCGGTTTCCGTGGACGTTGCCTTCCAGGTCGCTTTCGCGATGATTACCGTCGGCCTGATCTGCGGTGCCATTGCCGAGCGTGTGAAGTACAGCACCTGGATGATTTTCGTGGCGCTGTGGGTCACCTTCGACTACGCTCCTATGGCCCACATGGTCTGGAACGGTGGTCTGCTGTCTGCTGACGGCGCCATCTCCAAGGCCATCGGCGCTGCCGCCCACGATTTCGCAGGTGGTACTGTCGTCCACATCAACGCCGCAGTCGCCGCCCTGATTATCGTGCTCATCATCGGCAAGCGTAAGGGCTTCGGCACGCAGCCGTTCCGCCCGCACAATGTTC